>ERZ773038.357-NODE-357-length-31295-cov-87.309283_pt1 | contig 31295 bp, 23 predicted proteins | sample MGYA00511665_ERZ773038 | MGnify/ENA primary metagenome ERZ773038 (study PRJEB29015, sample SAMEA2737966) | human oral metagenome | biome: human oral; feature: human-associated habitat; material: dental | place: China | collected 2028 ... | reverse complement strand
ACCAGGGGTTCCCGGAGGAGCTCGTGTGGCGGGGCTGGTTCTTCAGATCACTGGGCGGCACTCGCCGGTCCGGTGCCATCTCGGTCATCGTCTTCACGCTGCTGCACGTCATCTCCAACGGCGGGCAGGAGAACTGGATCGAGCGCATCCTGTACCTGGCAGGCCCCTTCGGCTTGGCCGTCGCGGCGGTGGTAGTGGCATGGGTGTCGGGCTCGACGTGGGCCGCCGTCGGCGTGCACGGGGGCTCCCACATGGCCTCCCTGGTCCTGCTCGCCATGCGAACCGATGGGAATCATCCCGTGGCCTGGGTGCTTGAGGGCGCCCTGTGGCTGGTGGTGGCCGGTGTAGTCTGGCTCCTGGCCCGACGCCGGATACTGGCCCCCGCCCGCTGAGCCCTCCTCCGATATCGGGGCCCCTTCCAGGGCCCCGAATCTGTGCCCGGGTTCTTCCCTCAGCACCCATGACCGGCCAGGGATTTCCCGGCTGGTGCCCTGGATTCTCCAAGGTGTGTTCTGGGTTGTGCTTGGCCTTCTCAGGCTCGCGTTCCACTTCCGCCGTCAGCGGCTGGCGGCGGCGCCTACCGACGGTAGGCCTCTCGTTGATGGTCCAGTGTCACAACAGCGATGACCAGGCGTCCGTCGTTGATGGTGTAGATGATGCGATAGTCCCCAACGCGGACGCGCCAGGCAGGGAGCCCTTTGAAGGGGCTTGCATCCAGGAGGCCGGGGATTGACGGCAAGAATCGCGATAAACTCTTGAGTCCTTTTTCGGTTTTGGTCGTAAGAGGAGAACGCCGGGTACGGAGCGGAATGACTGGGACACCGGCGTGCACCGTCTCACCTCCGCCGTCGTCGCCATTACTCCGGGGCTCCCTTAGGCTTGGCCACGGTGTGCAGGGACGGGGCCGGTCGGTCGTCGTCGTTGCGCAGAACCTCCGCTCACACCCTGACGAAAGGCGCAGACGAGCAGTGGCTGAGTACATCTACCAGATGATCAAGGCGCGTAAGGCCCACGGCGACAAGGTCATCCTCGACGACGTCACCATGGCGTTCCTGCCCGGCGCCAAGATCGGCATGGTCGGCCCCAACGGCGCCGGCAAGTCCTCCATCCTCAAGATCATGGCCGGGATCGACCAGCCCTCCAACGGCGAGGCCCGCCTGAGCCCCGGCTACAGCGTCGGCATCCTGCTGCAGGAGCCGCCCCTGAACGAGGACAAGACGGTGCTCGGCAACGTCGAGGAGGGCGTGGCCGAGATCAAGGGCAAGCTCGACCGATTCAACGAGATCTCCGCCGCCATGGCGGACCCCGATGCCGATTTCGACGCCCTCATGGAGGAGATGGGCGCTCTGCAGACCGAGATCGACGCCGCGAACGCCTGGGATCTCGACGCCCAGCTCGAGCAGGCCATGGACGCCCTGCGCTGCCCCCCGCCGGATGCCGAGGTGGGGCACCTCTCCGGCGGTGAGCGCCGCCGCGTCGCCCTGTGCAAGCTCCTCCTGGAGGCTCCGGACCTGCTTCTGTTGGACGAGCCCACCAACCACCTCGACGCCGAGTCGGTCCTGTGGCTGGAGCAGCACCTGTCCACCTACGCGGGCGCCGTCATCGCCGTCACCCACGACCGCTACTTCCTCGATCATGTCGCCCAGTGGATCGCCGAGGTCGACCGCGGCCACCTCTACCCCTACGAGGGCAACTACTCCACCTACCTGGAGACCAAGGAGAAGCGGCTGGAGGTCCAGGGCAAGAAGGACGCCAAGCTCGCCAAGCGCCTCAAGGACGAGCTGGAGTGGGTGCGCTCGTCGGCCAAGGGCCGCCAGGCCAAGTCCAAGGCGCGCCTCGCCCGGTACGAGGAGATGGCCGCCGAGGCCGAGCGCACCCGCAAGCTCGACTTCGAGGAGATCCAGATCCCGCCGGGTCCGCGCCTGGGCAACACGGTGCTCGAGGCCGGCCGCCTGCGCAAGGGCTTCGATGGGCGCACCCTCATCGACGACCTGTCCTTCACCCTGCCCCGCAACGGCATCGTCGGCATCGTCGGCCCCAACGGCGTCGGCAAGACGACTCTGTTCAAGACGATCGTGGGCCTGGAGGAGCTCGACGGCGGGGACCTCAAGATCGGCCAGACCGTCAAGCTGTCCTACGTGGATCAGTCCCGCGAGGGCATCGACCCGAAGAAGACCCTGTGGGAGGTCGTCTCCGACGGCCTGGACTACATCCAGGTCGGCAACGTCGAGATGCCCTCGCGCGCCTACGTCGCCTCCTTCGGCTTCAAGGGCGCCGACCAGCAGAAGCCGGCCGGGGTCCTGTCCGGCGGTGAGCGCAACCGCCTCAACCTGGCCCTGACCCTCAAGCAGGGCGGCAACCTCATTCTGCTGGACGAGCCCACCAACGACCTCGACGTTGAGACCCTCAGCTCTCTGGAGAACGCCCTGCTGGAGTTCCCCGGCTGCGCCGTCGTCATCACCCACGACCGCTGGTTCCTCGACCGCGTGGCCACGCACATCCTCGCCTGGGAGGGCACGGAGGAGAACCCGGCCAGCTGGTACTGGTTCGAGGGCAACTTCGCCTCCTATGAGGAGAACAAGGTCAAGCGCCTGGGTCCGGAGGCCGCCCGTCCCCACCGCGTCACCTACCGCAAGCTGACTCGCGCCTGATAACCGCCGAGATCGGTCGAGTTCCGCGTCGAGATCGGTCCGGTTCCGGCTCGAGATCGGTCGAGTTCCGCGTCGAGATCGGTCCGGTTCCGGTGCTCGGTTAGTCTAGTCGGTTGACTAGGCGTGATCTGACGGAGGACCATGGCACCATGAAGACGGTGAAGGTCCATGAGGCGAAGACGCACTTGTCTGCGCTGCTGGCGGAGGTGGAACGCGGCTCCATGATCGATATCGCCCGGGGGCGGCGGACGATCGCGCGGCTGGTCCCGGTAGACGACGGCGAACGGGAGCTCGGGTTCGGCGGCTATCACTTGCCCGACTCCTTCTTCGATGAGCTGCCTGAGGAGGAGCTGAGCGCCTGGGAGGAAGCGTGAGCGGTTATCTGCTGGATACACACGCTCTCATGTGGGCTATCAATGAGCCTTCTCGTTTGGGATCCGATGCGGTCAGGGTGCTGAGTGCGCGGGAGAATCGTGTGGTGGTATCAGCGGCGAGTGCGTGGGAGCTGTTCACCAAGCACCGTATTGGCAAGCTTCCTGGCGCGGGCCCCTGGCTGGATGCGCTTGAGGATCACGTTGTGCGGCTCGGGGCGGACATACTGCCGATCGAGTGGCATCATGCTCGTCTGAGTGGCCAGCTGGAGTGGGGGCATCGCGATCCTTTCGACCGTATGCTCGCCGCGCAGGCGATCCGGGAATCTCTGATTCTCATCACCGCCGATCCGGCCTTCTGGAAGCTTTCCGGGCTCAGAACTCTTTGGTGAGGGCGCCTCTATCGCCTCTATCGCGTCCGGGTGGAACCGCTCGGGAAAAGCGGGGGCGCCGTCTCCCTCAAAGGCTCCTTGAGGGAGACGGCGCCCCCCGCCTCATCGTGCGCGGGATCTTGTACGGTGCGGGACGGCGCTTCCTCCGCGCTTACTCAGTCAGCAGCGAGTAGGCGGTGACCCTGTTGATGGGCCGCGTGGAGAGGAAGACCGCTGCCACGGCGGTGACGAGTACCGTTGCTCCCACGGCGAGGGTCGGCCACAGTGGGATATCCACCGTGATCTGTTTGATCCCCACACCGCTGAGCAGCACTTCCAGCAGCGGCCTGATCAGTGCTCCGCCCACTGCACACCCCAGGACGGTCCCTAGGATGAGCGGCGGCAGGATGGTCCAGCGCACACGAGTTGCCGCCTGACGCGTCGTCATCCCCAGGGCTTTGAGCAGGCCCGCGGTGTGGCGCGAACGTGCCACCAGGGAAGAGGTCATGAGCACCACCACCAGGACCACGACGAGGCCGTTGAAGGCCATGAGGGATTCGGACAGCAGCGGGATCATGGACATGTAGCTCTCCATCTGCACCGCTATGGAATCCCGTGTATTGACGACTTGGAACTCAGAGCCGAGCTCATTCTGCAGCGCTTTACTGACTGTTCCGGAGTCATCGGCACTGGTGATGAAGACGCCGACGTCGGTCAATCCCGCATCGGGTGCGAGCTCCTGATAGGCCGCACGGGTGAGGATCGCGAAGTTACCGATATTGGGCGCACCACTGGCCAGCCCCGTGACGAGGAAGTCCTTCTCGATGCCATTGCGCTTCGCCGTCCAGGTGTCGCCGATATGAGTCCCGAAGCGCTTCTCCGCGCCCGGGCCCAGGACGATCTCGTTGGCATGAAGAGCGGGCCGTCCCTTATAGACCGGACTCGTCGGCAGATCCTCCACATCGTCGACCACGAAGAAGAGTAAGTTCGTGCCGTTCACAGTCTCGACCTGTTGGGAGTAGGGGATCGCAGTCGCCACACCGGGTATGTCCCGGGCCTTCTCCACGGCGGCATCGACGTCATCGGGCGACTGCGCCGTCACGGTGACATCCGCGAAGGCACTGCCCAGGAGCAGCGACAGGGCGTTGTCCTTGATGGCGAGCATTCCCAGACCGGACGCTGAGAAGACCGAAGCCGTCGTGCAGGCGGCGGCGACCACGAGGATGAGTGCTGCGCGGCCCGGTGCCGCGAGCATCTCCTTAAGACCGAGCAGCATGGCCAGCGGGCCGCGCGTGCGCTGCAGGGGCAGGCGGACCCGGGTGAAGGAATGGTCCTCCTGGCCGCCGCGCAGCGCCTCCACTGCGCTCATGCGGCCGGCGCTTCGTGCGACGAGGGCTCCCCCCAGCCAGATCATCAGGCCCAGGCCCGCTGCGCAGGCCAGGAGGAACCCGGGGTCGACATGCGCTTTCCAGGAGATACCCGTCTGGGCGCGCAGGACCGAGGACAGGTGGGGGAAGACGGCGTGGCTCAGGGCGGCCCCGACCGCCGCGCCCAACGCTCCCAGCAGCGCGAAGGAGAGCACCATGGGACGCATCACCCCGCCCGTGGTGAATCCCGTGGCGCGCAGCGCGCCCACCGCGGCGAGGTCGTCGCGAATGGCTCCGCGCAGCATGAAGGCCAGAGTGAGGAGTGCCACGGCCGCGATCATGGAGGAGAAGAGCAGGATGACCACGGAGATGAGCCCGACCGATATCTGATTGGACATGGACAGGATCTCCCGGTCCATGTCCCAGGCCGAGGTGATGTCCAGGCGCGAGATGACCTCGCCGGTGAGGCCGCTGGTCTCGTCGGTGCTGCGGGTCTGCACCTTGATGAGTGTGGAGGGCATCCAGCCGGGGGGCTGCGTCTGCTGTGTCTGCTGCGTCTGCGAGTCGGCAGCGCTGTCCCGTCCGCTCGCGGCGAGTTCCGCCTGGAGACCGGCCATGTGCTCCTGCGCTTCGGCCTCGAGCGCCGCGTAGTCCTCGCCCGGTAGCCCGAACCATAGGACTCCGATCGACGGCATGCCGCCGTAGGTCGACTCCGTGAAGCCTTGGATGTGGAAGGTGCGCTCGCCCATGGGGGAGGTGAGCACCAGTGCGTCGCCCAGTTCGTAACCGCCCACCGCCTGGAGCGTGGCCGGCACCCAGATGGGGTTCTCCACGGGATCGTCGAGTGCGGAGGCAATGTCCCAATGCCCCATCTGCGGGGAGGCGTCGATGTCGTAGAAGAGGAATCTGAGCGGCAGCGTCGAGTCGGCGTAGGGGATCGAGCCCTGCACGCCCACCCCCGGTGCGGTCTCCACCTCGCGCACTCGCTCATCGGATCGGAGAGCATCCTCGACGTCGTCGGCCTGCTCGCTCCGGGGCATGAGGATGACGGCGTCGGGGGAGTTCCACTCCTCGGCCTTGTGGTTCAGATAAGCGCCGTGCTGGGTCATCATGACCAGCCCGACATTGATCAGCAGGCCGGCGATGAGCGACAGGATCAGGACGGCCCCGGCCATGCCCGGATGCTTGCGGATGGTGCGGCGCGCCAGCAGCAGGGAGGGGCTGGACATCGGTGATGTCAGTGATTTCAGTGATGTCGGCATCCTTCACCACCCCATCCCAGCCAGGAAGGCGGTGAGCCTCTCAGTGCGCTGGTCGGCCGCGCCGGCCAGGGCGCACTCATCGGCGATGCGGCCGTCGCGCAAGTAGAGAACGCGGTCGGCGCGGGCGGCGGAGCGGACGTCATGGGTCACCATGACAATGGTCTGGCCGTCCTCGTGCACCTCACTGAGCAGGTCCAGGACGGCGGTGGAGTGCTCGGAGTTGAGCTGGCCGGTGGGCTCGTCGGCGAAGACCACGGTGGGGTGGTTCATCAGGGCCCGGGCGATGGCCACGCGCTGCGCCTCACCGCCCGACAGCATGGTGGGCACCTTGCTCCAGTCCCGCTCGGGCAGGTTGACGCGCTCCAGCAGTGAGCGCGCCCGGGCGGTGACGGCGCTGCGGTCCCTGCTGATGAGCAGGCCCACGGCCAGGAGGTTCTCCAGGACGCTCAGGGAGTCCAGCAGGTGCACCTGCTGGAACACGAAGCCGCAGTGACCGCGGCGGAAGCGGGCCAGAGCGTCCTCCTTCAACTCGGTCAGCCTCGTGCCGCCCAGCCTCACCGTGCCCAGCGTCGGTCGGTCCAGTCCGGACAGGGCGTACAGGAGCGTGGACTTCCCGGCGCCCGAAGGCCCCATGATCACGGTGAAGGAGCCTTCGTCGACCGCCAGGTCCAGGTTGCGCAGCACGTGCTGCTGCGAACCTCCGACCGAGAAGGACTTGGAGAGCTTGTCGGTGGTGACGACGGGGATTGCGTCGGCAGGCGCCTCGGGCTGCTTCCGCTGGTTCTGCTGGCTTTGCTGGTTTTCTCGGAGAGGCGGCATGTGGTGTCCCTTTCTCGTGCGACTGGATCGACGCTATGGGGAGCACCGGAGCGAAGTCCTTACGAAATTCCTACGGTTCGCCTGCGATTCGCAGCAGTGACCTTCCCGCCAGAAGGTCACTGCTCAGGCGAGCGGCAGGGACAGGGTGATCGTCAGACCGCCCTCATCGGGCAGGTCCGCCTCGATATGGCCGCCCATCCGCTCCATGAGCTGGGCGCAGGTGAACAGACCCAGCCCTTGGCCGGGCGCGCCTGCAGCATGTGCAGCGTTCCTGCCGCGCTGTCCTCGGGCGAAGATCAGCCCGGTCTCATCCGGGGCGACGCCGGGGCCGGCGTCGGTGAGGCTGAGGCGCAGCGCCTCCTCCTCGATCCGGCCGCTCACGCGGATGGGCGTACCCGCGTACTTGTAGGAGTTCTGCACGACGTTGTCGATGACCTGCGCCAGGCGCAACCGGTCCGCACGCACCAGGACCGCCGGCAGGGGTGCTATCTCCATGAGACGACCATGGTCGGCCTCGCGCATCAGGGCCGTGACCTCATCGGTTTCCAGGTCCATGGGATTCACGCTCAGGGCGGCGATCTCATCGGCGTGGGCGCGGAACAGGTCACTGATCAGACCGTCCACCTGACTGCTCTTGGACTGGATCACCCGCAGTCGTTCGCGGGCGGCGGGGGAGTCCTCAGTGAGTTGGAGGAGCTCGGCAGTCGCGGAGATCGTGGCGACGGGTGTGCGCAGGTCGTGGCCGATCTGGGCGATCAGCGCCTCCTTGGAGGCCTGCGCGGCCGCCTCCCGCTCGCGCGAGGCGGCCAACTCGGTGCGCAGCAAGTCGAAGCTCTCCGTCCAGGCGCCGAAGGCGTTGCTCCGGTCCATCTCCAGTGGTGCCGACAGATCCCCATCGGCCACCCGGGATGCGAAGCGCTCCAGTTTCCGGAACGGGACCAGTACGCGTGCGTTGATCCACATCAGCAGGGTGAGCAGCAGGAGGAAGCCAGCCGTCAGGGTGGCTGCGCTCGCCCAGAAGAAGGTTCGCTGATGGGCCGCCACCGCGGCGTTGTGGCCGTCGTCGAGGAGGGCCCAGGCCACCACCCGTCCATCGACGACGACGGGTGCAGCCAGCGGGCGGTGCTCGCCGGTCCACTGCATGGTTCTGAGCCCGCCCGCCTGATTGACGACCTGGCCGTCCGCGTCACCGCCCTCGGTGCTCCCCTCGGTCCTCGCGGTCAACGACACCGGGTTGCCCGATGCATCAACCACCCGCAGCTCGTCGGCCATGCCGTCCAGGCCCGCCTCCTCGGGGTGGGGCCAGACGGCCGACAGGCGCTGGATAGCATCGTTGAGTCGCGCCGTATCGGCGCGGGGAGGATCGCTCGCCGATATCAGGCCGAGCGCCGCCAGGCCTGTGATGAATACGGCGGTCAGCAGGGCCAGAGGCCCGCGCAGGCTGCGCATCAGGAGGCCTCGAACAGGTAGCCGCGCCCCCACACCGTGCGGATGCAGGCGGGGGAGTCGGGTTCTTTCTCGATGCGGGCGCGCAGGCGCCGCACATGCACGGTCAATGTGCCCTCGCTGGTGAACTCATCGCCCCACACCGAGCGGATGATGTCCTCCTTGGTGCACACTGCGCCCCGGTGGGACACTAGATGCCTCAGAATCCTGTCCTCCAACGCGGTCAGGTGGAGTTCACGACCGTCCAGGTAGGTGCGTCCGGTGGAGAACTCCACCCGCAGGCGCCCGTCGTCGAAGTCCGTCTTCTCCGCAGCATCGTCGGAGCTACTCCCGGCGTCCTCGACCGCAGGCGGGCTGTCGGCAGAGCGCTCCAGGGCGCGGCGGACCTTGGCGAGGAGCACAGCCAGAGAGAAGGGCTTGGTGATGAAGTCGTCGGCGCCGAGCGACAGGCCCTGCACCTGGTCCACATCGGCACTGCGGGCGGAGACGAAGATGATCGGCGCTCGCGTGCTGCCCCGCAGTTCGCGGCACAGCTCGAAACCGCTCATGCCGGGCAGATTGACGTCGAGCAGGACGACGCCAGGCGCCCGGGCACCGGCGGAGGCCAGCGCCGACTCCGCATCAGGGCAGTGGAGCACATGCAGCCCGAAGGCGGACAGGTAGTCCCGGGTGGCTGCGGCGAGGTCTGCCTCGTCCTCGACCAGCAGGACATCAACGGATGCACTCATGGCGGCAGTCTCTCACCCGCCGGCCCGGGCGGGCTCCTCGCGGCGCCGTCGAGGGACCATCGTTGGCGGCCCTCCCGCGCGAGCGCCGGGGCGGGCTGCCTCAGCGCCGACAGCCCGACTACGCGGGCCGTGCCTCCGCCCCCTCCGTCACAATCTCAATCCTCGAGGCGGACCTCCCACTGGCCGCTGCCGCGGGTCCTCTGCGTGGGCATTCGGATCATCCCCTCCTGGGCGATGGAGGAGACGAGTCGCCCGGAGGCGTCGAAGACCTCCGCGCGGACCATTGCCCGCCCGCCCTGGGAACTCGGGGAGTCCTGGACGAAGAGCATCCAGTCGCACACGTCGACATCCCGGTGGAACCACTGGGTGTGGTCGAGGGTCGCCAGGCTCATCCCCTCGCTGCGCCAGCACAGGCCCTGGCTCCGCAGCGCCGGCTCCAGCATGATCTGGTCGCACATGTAGGTCAGCAGCGCCCGGTGCACCGTCTGCGAGGCCTCAGCCGGCAGACGCCCGCGTGAACGGGCCCACAGGTGCTGGACGCCCGTCCGCTCCCGGCCGGGTGCCAGGTAGATGTTGCCCTCGACGTGCCGCAGGTCGAAGGCCGCCGTGCGTCCCAGGAACTTCGCCACCGGGTGGTCGATGGTCCTGAAGATCTCCAGCGCACTGGTCAGCTCCTCGGGGCGGGGCACCTCGGGCGCCTCGACCTGCACATCGGCACCCTCCTGGGTCTCCTGGAAGGAGGAGATCATGGTCAGGATCGGCATGCCGTCCTGCAAGGCCGTGGTTCGCCGCTGCGAGAAGGATCTGCCGTCGCGGAGCCTGTCGACGGCGAAGCTCACGGGCTTGTCGGGCTTGCCCCCGCGGATGAAGTAGGCGTGCACCGAGTGCGGCAGGCGCTCCCCGGTGCTGCCGGCACCGCCAGCACCGCCGGCAGCACCGTCGCCCAGGGTGGCGGCTCCGGCGAGCATGCCCTGGGCCACTACCTGGCCGCCGTAGATGCGTCCCGAGAGCTGGGGCAGGGAGTCTCCGCTGAAGAGCTCCTGCGAATCCGCAGGACTGGATCCGTCTGTGCACTCGTTGGATCCGTCGTACCCGTTCCCGTCGCCGGTCGTCTCGCTCAGGGCGAGAACTCGGGTGACCGAGCCCAGCGGCTCCTCGGTGGCGGCGGGAACCGGGTACGGCGTCGTCACAGGCCGAGCTCCTCCAGGATCGGCAGCTCGGCGCGCACGGCGGCGCGGGCATCGTCGGCGGTCCGCGCATCGATCGCGAGGGCCGCCAGGCGCTGGCACTCGGCGAAGTCGACGGACTTGAGTACCGCGTCGACGTCGGGCAGGGCGCGGGCGGTCATCGACAGGCTCGCCACGCCCAGGCCCACCAGGACGACGGCGAGGGCCGGGTCGGCGGCGGCCTCGCCGCACACGCCCACCGGGCGGCCGTGGGGGGAGGCGCCGTCGCAGGCGGCCTTGATCAGGCGCAGGACGGCGGGCTGCCAGCCGGTCGACAGGTCCGCCAGGGAGGACAGGAGCCGGTCGGCCGCCATGACGTACTGGGTGAGGTCGTTGGTGCCGATGGAGGCGAAGTCGGCGTGCTCGAAGAGCTTGTCCGCCATGAGCGCGGCCGAGGGCACCTCGATCATCATGCCGGCGGTCTTGAGCCCGTAGGAGCGGGCCTTGTCGGTGAAGGCCTTGGCCTCTTCCGCGGTGGAGATCATGGGGGCCATGACCCACACCTTCGCCTCGGTGTCGGCCTCTGCCTTGGCGAGGGCCTCCAGCTGGTGCTCCAGGACCTCCGGATCGCGCCGGGTGGTGCGGTAGGCGCGCACGCCGAGCGCCGGGTTGGCCTCGGTGGCGTCCGTGAGGAAGGGCAGCGGCTTGTCGGCGCCGGCGTCCAGGGTGCGCACGACGACCTTCTTGCCGGGGAATGCCTCGAGCACTCCGCGGTAGGCCTCCACCTGCGCCTCGACCGTGGGTTCCTCGGGCTGGTCGAGGAAGCAGAACTCGGTGCGGAACAGGCCCACGCCCATGGCGCCCGCCTCCGCGGCGCTGCGCGCACCGGCGGCGTCGCCGACGTTGGCCAGCAGCTGGACCTCGCGGCCGTCCTTGGTGGCGCCGTCACCGTTGAAGACGCGCACCCGGCTGGCGAGCTCGCGGGCCCGGCGCAGGGCCTCCTCGCTCGGGTTGAGGGTGACGGTGCCCTTGGTGCCGTCGACCAGGACGATGTCGCCGTCCTGGAGCTGGTCGGTGACCTCCGTGCCCGTGCCGACGATCGCCGGCATGCCCAGTGCGCGGGCCAGGATCGCGGTGTGCGAGGTGGGGCCGCCCTCGGAGGTGATGAAGGCGACGACCTTCTCAGGGTCGAGCAGGGCGGTGTCGGCGGGGGCGAGGTCCTCGGCGACCAGGACGAAGGGCTCGGGCAGGCGCGGGATCCCCGGCATCGGCGAATCCGTGAGGACGGCGATGATGCGGTCGCGCACATCCGCCACGTCCCGGGTCCGCTCGGCCATGTAACCGCCCAGCGACTCGAGCATGTCGGCGAGCGTGCCGGCGGCCTCCCACACGGCGCGCTCGGGGACGAGCCTGCGCTCGCGCACCTTCGCCTGGGCCGACGTGGTCAGAGTCGGGTCGGCGGCCATCTGGGCGGTGGTCTCGAGCAGGGTGCGCCCCTCGCCCTTGGCCTCGGCCGCGGAGAGCTCGAGCCCCTTCTTGACCCTCTGCGCGGCCTCCGCAATGCGGTCGCATTCCTTGTCGAGGTCTCGGCTGGACTCGAGCGTGGCGATCTCGGGCTCGGTGATACCCGGCGCCATGCGGGCGACAGGACCTGCGATGAGCCCGGGGCTCACGCCAATGCCGGTCAGGGAAGTGGGTGTTGCGTCGGACGGGGCCATGCGGTGCTCCTCAACAGCGATGGAGGCGAATATCACGGCCCATTGTGCCCCGGGAGAGCACTGGATGTCTCGTTTCCGCCGTCGGATGAATATCGATTGACATGACCGCGCCCGATCATGATTCCTCGGGAGTCCCGAGGGAGTTTCGGAGGGAGTTCCAGGGGGAGCCCTGGGGGAGTCCCCAGGGAGTTCCGCTCGACTCTCTTGGAGTGCCTGTTGGGCGAGAGATAGTCCGCCTAGGATAAAGTGATGCCGAGCACGAAGGGGCACGACCGAGCACCGACGAGCTACGGAGATGACGAGCCGTCGTGCGGCGCCCGAGAGCGCCGCAGAGCTGAAGACGCATGAAATGCATGAGGAGCGCACATGAGTAGTACTGCTGAGAAGATCGTCAGTGGCCTGGGAGGTCGGGACAACATCTCGGATCTCGAGCCCTGCATCACGCGGCTGCGCGTTGAGGTCGAGGATCAGGAGAAGGTCGACGAGGACGCCCTTCGGGCCGCCGGGGCCTTCGGGGTCGTCCGCTCCGGCCGCGTCGTGCAGGTCGTCGTCGGGCCGACCGCCGACGACCTCGCGAGCGAGATCGCCGCGCTGGACTGAGAGCCCCGGGCCGGGCCGGTAAACCACCATCTGATTACCTGACTTACCCGCCTCGTATCCCGCCTCCTGCATAGTCTTTCGTCCGCCGTCCTGCGGGGCGGCGGACGCGCAATCGTGTCACATGGTGTCAGACGTGTCGAAGCTGGTGAAGCATGGCTGCGTATGAAACGCTTGCTGCAATGGGTGGCTACCGCCCGATCGCTCAGACGCACTGCTGCACCGGAGCGGTTGGGCGCGTTGTCACCCGCCGCATCATCCCGACAGGGCCACCCCTCGCGTCCACGCGACCGACCACCGAGGCTGAGTTCACGCCATGACTGAGTCAACTGAGTCAATCGCCGTTTCCGAGCCTGCGGGCGAGCGTCTGAAGCAGCTCGCCGAAGCACACGGAGTCTCCACCGAGTACTGGGACTATCACGGCAATCTCGCCGCGCCCTCCCGGGCCACGCTGGTCGCCGTTCTGGCTGCCCTGGGCGTCAAGGCGAGCACCGAGGAGGAGATCAATGCCTCTTTGACGGAGGTCGAGCTCGCCCCCTGGAGGCTCACGCTGCCGCGCGTGATCGTCGTCCGGTCCGGTGCCTCGCCCTCCGTGCCCGTCCACCTGCCCGACGGCGCCGCTGTGCGAGTGCACGTCGAGCTGGAGGACGGCGGCAGGCGCGAGCTGTCCCAGACCAACGAGTGGACGCTGCCGCACGATGTGGACGGCGTTCTGACTGGCAGGGCGTGGTTCGCCATTCCGGCCGATCTGCCCCTGGGATGGCACACCCTTGTGGCGGAGATCGACTCCAGCCCGGCGCGCGAGGCGTTCTCGGCGACCGCGCCCCTGGCGATCACCCCGGAGCGCCTGGAGATCCCGGCGGCGCTGGGGTCGCGCGGCTGGGGCGCCATGGCTCAGCTGTACTCCGTGCGCTCGCACGGCTCATGGGGCATCGGCGACGCCGACGACCTCACCGAGCTGGTCAGTTTCCTGGGGGACGAGGGCGCGGACTTCCTCCTGATCAATCCGCTGCACGCCGCTGAACCGGCCGGTCGCATGACCCCGTCCCCCTACCTGCCGGTGACCAGGCGCTTCGTCAATCCGATCTACATCCGCCCCGAGGCGATCGGGGAGGTCGCCCGCCTGTCCGGGCCGCGCCGCTCGCTCGTCCAGTGGGCCTTCGAGGAGGTGTCGGCCGCCAATCTCAGCGCGGAGCCCATTGACCGCGACGCCGTCTGGAAGGCCAAGCGCGAGGCGCTCGAGGTCATCTTCGCCGCCGACCGCTCCCGGGCGCGCCAGCGCGACTTCGAGCGGTTCCGCGCGGAGCAGGGCGAGGGCCTGGAGAAGTACGCCCTGTGGTGCGCCCTGACGGAGAAGTACGGCGAGCTCAAGGACTGGCCCCACAACCTCAGGGACGCTTCGAGCGCCTTCGTGGCCAACGAGGCCCGCAACCTGACCGAGCGCATCGACTTCTACGCCTGGCTGCAGTGGATCGTCGATGAGCAGCTGAGGCGCGCGCAGGAAGAGGCCAAGGCCTCCGGCATGAGCCTGGGGGTCATGGATGATCTGGCCGTCGGGGTGCACCCGTACGGCGCCGATGTGTGGAGCGACCCGGACTCATTCGCTCCGGGGATGGCGGTCGGCGCTCCGCCGGACATGTACAACCAGCTCGGTCAGAACTGGTCCCAGCCGCCGTGGAGCCCCGCGCACCTGGCGGAGACCGCTTACGCGCCCCTGCGCGACATGCTGCGCACTGTGCTGCGCCATGCCGGAGCGCTGCGCGTGGACCATGTCGTCGGACTGTTCCGGCTATGGTGGATTCCCCAGGGCATGGGGGCGGACCAGGGCGCCTACGTGCGCTACGACCATGAGGCGATGGTCGGCGTCGTCCTGCTCGAGGCCTATCGCGCCGGCGCCGTGATCATCGGCGAGGACCTGGGCACCGTCGAGCCCTGGGCGCGCGACTACCTCGCCAGCCGCGGTGTGCTCGGCACGTCGGTGCTCTGGTTCGAGAAGCAGCACGACGGCTGGCCGCTGCAGCCCGCCGCCTACCGGCGTCTGGCCCTGTCCACCGTCAACACTCACGACCTGCCGCCCACCGCCGGGTATCTCGCTGACGAGCACGTGATGCTGCGCGAGAGGCTGGGGCTGCTGACCCAGCCCACTGAGCAGGTCCGCGCCGAGGCCCGTCTGGAGCGCGAGCGGATGCTGACCCGGTTGCGCGAGCACGGATTGCTGGGGGACGACCCCTCGGAGCGGGAGATCGTCGAGGCCCTGCACCGCTATGTGGTGCGCACGCCCTCCACGCTGGTCGGCATGGCCCTGGTCGACGGCGTCGGCGAGCGGCGGACCCAGAACCAGCCGGGCACCGACCAGGAGTATCCGAACTGGAAGATTCCGCTCGCCGACGGCTCGGGCAGCGCCGTCCTGGTGGAGGACCTGCCCAACAACGTGCGGCTGAGCAGCCTGCTGGCCGCGATCCGCGACGAGATGAAGCGCTGATAGGCGGGCTCGGGTCGGGTCTCAGCCCCAGGTGAAGGCCACTGCCCCGCGGGTGAGGGTCTCGCCCGCGGGGGCGCTCGTGAGCGACTCGGCTGCGGCCCCGAGTGCGATCACCGGAACGATCGGATTGTGCCCGCCGGCCTCGATGGTCGCGGGGGACCAGGTGATGATCGGCTCGCCGGCGGCGATCTCGCCGCCCTCGACGGCGTGGACGGTGAAGCCCTGCCCGCCCAACTCAACCGTGTCGAGGCCGAGGTGGACGAGCACGCTCCGGCCCTCGGGGGAGACGGTCACATAGGCGTGCGGGTGAACCTTGGACAGGATGCCCGAGATCGGCGCGGTGGCGGTCGCGGTGCCGTGGCCGCGGTCAGGATCGATGGCCAGTCCGGGACCGACGATCCTGCTCGAGAAGACTGGATCGGGGACGTCGTCGAGCATGACGACCGTCCCCGCAAGAGGTGCCCTGACGGCCAGGCTCATCGCAGGTCCTCGATGTCGTCCGCGATGGTGTCCGCATTGGGGCCGACGACGACCTGGGCGATGTTGCCGACAATGAGCACGCCGTGCGCGCCGGCCGCCTTCAGCCCGGCCTTATCGACGATCGTGGGGTCCTCGAGCTCGCACCGCAAACGGGTGATGCAGGGCTCGATCTCGGCGATGTTGTCGAATCCTCCGAGGGCGTCGATGATGCTCTGTGCCTGGGACATGGCGAGTTTCTCCTGGTTCGGCCGGCCGCGGCCGGGCTCGATGAACAATGAGAAGAATGCTATGGCCTGTGCGGGCCGCGATCAGGGGACGGCGTGCGGCTCGCGGGGACACGGCGCTGTCTTTACCTCATTGATATGGAAGAGGCGATTCCTTAGCGTGCAGATTGTCTTACAGTCACCATGGAACCCTGATTTTAGGGGAACTGGTCCAGGTGAGCCCAGGGGCGGGCGCACCTGGACCGCCCTCGTCCCGGGTCGGTGCGCCTCAAGCGCAACCCGACCGCTCGCTATCCCGAAACTGGAGAGAAGAGAACCGTGTCTGATGGCAAGAAGAGAGGCGGTGCTTTCGCTCTCGCCCAGCGTCTCGGGCGGTCTCTCATGCTCCCGATCGCAACCCTGCCGGCGGCGGCCCTGGCCATGTGGCACACGGCCCGTCTATCCAGGCGCAGGGCCACCGGCGCCCTGATGATCTCGGTTGCCCTGACCGCATTCCTCACCGGCATCACCGAGCCCCTGGAGTACGCCTTCGCCTATGTGGCCTTCCCGCTGTATGCGGTCCATGCGATCCTGACCGGGACCTCACTGGCCCTGGTCAACGCCTTGGGCATCAAGGACGGGTTCGCCTTCTCCGCCGGAGGCATCGACTATCTCATCAACCTGGGCAAGTCCGCCGAGCTCTCGGGCGGGTACCTGGCCGGTCCGGTTCTCCTGGCCGGCATCGGCCTGGCCTACGGAGTCGTCTACTACCTGCTGTTCCGCTTCCTAATCGTCCTTCTGGGGTTCAAGACCCCCGGCCGCGACGAAGACGAATCGGATCTCGACACCTTCGAATTCGCCGCCGCCGCTGCGGTGGCGGCGGATCGCAGCAAGCAGAAGGTGGTGCATTCTCACCGGCGCGCTTGAGCGCCGGTGAGAAGCCGAGCGACATCCGTATACGAAGGACCGGGGCCCGCCACTCCTCATAGGAGCGGCGGGCCCCGGTTCAGGTTCGGGACTGCGCGCGCATGTCAGCGCGCAGCGGCCTCGCAGGCCTGCGCACCGGCCACTCGGCGGGTGTCGTCGAGATTCTCCGCCACGATCCGACGGAAGGCGGCCGGTGCGTCCCGGTGGGAGGCCAGCCAGTCCTCCAGGGCGCCGATCGGGTCAACGCCCTCCAGGCCGACCGGCGCGGGGGACCACAGCGCGGTCAGCAGGTTCTCCGCCATGTGGAAGGTGCGAGTCTCCCAAATGGCGTCCGCCTCGCGGACGTACTCCTCGATGAAGGGCACGAGCAGCTCCGGGTTGCGCTCGACGCTGCGGAAGCCGCGCAGTGTCTTGACCTGGGTCTCATTGGGCATGGAGGCGTCCTCGACGAGTCTGCGCCAGGCTGCGGCCTTGGCCTCGGCGGTCGGGACCGAGGCCCGTGCCTGCGCCGCGCGCTCGCGCCCCGTCGTCGTGAGGTCCCGGCTCTCCTCAGCGGCGATCTCGTCTTCGCCCGCGCGGCCCGCGGCCACCAGGCCGATGAGCAGCTCCCAGCGCAGATCCTGGTCGACGACGAGTCCCTCGAGCGGCTGTGAACCGCTGAGCCAGGCGGCCACCGCCGCGGTCTGCTCCTCGGTCACGGCGTGGTCGGCGACCGCGCGCACCAGCTGGAGCTGGGCGTCGCTGCCGGCCTCGGCGGCCCGGGCGAGGGCCAGGAGCGCGTCTGCCGTTGCCGCCACGGCCGCCGGGCGGTCTTCCTGGGGCAGGTAGTGGCTCAAGCAGACGGTGATCCGGCCCAGCAGTCCCTGGACCACCGAGGAGTGGGCCTCCACGCGCAGCGCTCGGAGCGCCGCTGCCAGGAAGCGCGATGCCGGAAGCTCGCCGTCGCGCACCAGGTCCCATGCGGAGGCCAGCAGGATCGAGCGCGGCAGCGACTCGGTGAAGGCGTCCACATGCTCCAGCCCCGTGGTCAGCGAGGCCTCGTCCAGGCGCACTTTGGCGTAGGTGAGGTCGTCATCGTTGAGGATGAGGACGTCTGCGCGGCGCGTCCCGACGAGTTCGGGAACCGGCGTGATCTCGCCGTCCACATCCAGCTCCACGCGGCCGGTGCGCTCCAGGCGCGCACTCCCGCCCTGGCCGGTCACTGCGTAGGAGCCGATCGCCACACGGTGCGGGCGCAGGGTGGCCGGGGACCCCTCGGGGATCTCCTGGCGGATGGCCGCGGAGGTGATGATGCCGTCGCCGTCGGTCTCGATCGACATGCGCAGGGTGGTCACGCCCGCCTCCTGAAGCCACACGCGGGTCCAGGCCTCCAGGTCGCGCCCCGAGACCTTCTCCAGCTCGGCGAGCAGGTCGGCCAATGTGGCATTGCCGTAGGCATGGGCGGCCAGGTAGCTCTTGATCCCCTTGAAGAAGCTCTCCCGGCCAACGTAGCCCACGAGGGCCGTCAGGACGGCGGCCCCCTTGGCGTAGGTGATGCCGTCGAAGTTCACCTCGACGTCGTGCAGGTCGTTGATCTCGGCCGCGACCGGGTGGGTCGAGGAGAGCTGATCCTGGTTGTAGGCCCAGCCCTTCTCGAGGATCTGGAAAGTGGTCCAGGCGTCTGTGAAGCGCGTGGTCTCGGCGACGGCGAGCGTGGAGATGTACTCGGCGAAGGACTCGTTGAGCCACAGGTCGTTCCACCACTTCATCGTCACCATGTCCCCGAACCACATGTGGGCCAGCTCGTGGAGGATGGTGACGGCGCGGCGCTCCACGCGCGCCTCGACGGGCCGGGAGCGGAAGACGTAGTCGTCGCGGTGGGTGACGCACCCGGCGTTCTCCATGGCGCCCGCATTGAACTCGGGCACGAAGATCTGGTCGTACTTCGTGAAGGCGTAGGGGGTGCCGAAGAGCTCCTCGTAGTAGGCGAAGCCGTTGCGGGTCATCTCCAGGATCTCGTCGGAGTCCATGTGCTCGGCCAGCGAGGCGCGGCAGTAGACCCCCAGTGGAACGACCCGGCCATCGGGCGCCCGGTACTCGTCGGTGGCGCCCCGGTAGGGGCCGGCGACGATCGCGGTGATGTAGGAGCTGATCGGCTCGGTGGGGGCGAAAGCGAAGGTGCGGGTCCCGTCCTGATGGGTCGGCGAGGGCGTGGGGGAGTTGGACAGGACGGTCCAGCCCTCGGGCACGTTCACCGTGAAGGTGAAGGAGGCCTTGAGGTCCGGCTGCTCGAAGACGGCGAAGACCCGACGGGCGTCGGGCACCTCGAACTGGGTGTAGAGATAAGTCTCGGAGTCGGCCGGGTCGGTGAACCGGTGCAGCCCCTCCCCGGTGTGCATGTAGGCGCAGTCGGCGACCACCGTCAGCTCATTGTCGGCCATCAGATCGGCCAGGACGATACGGGAGTCGACATAGACCTCGGCGGGGTCCAGCTCGCGGCCATTCAGGACGATGGAGTGCACCCGCGGGGCCACCAGGTCGATGAAGGTAGCCGCATCGGAACCGGCTGACTCTGCGGGTTCGCCTGGCCCGGCCGGCTCGATCGAGAACTGGACGGTCGTCGTCGAGCGGAACGTCTCCTGCGCCGGGTCCGCGGCGCCGCTGAGGTCCAGAACGACGTCGTAGTTCTTCACGGTCACGAGGCCGGCGCGGGCTGCGGCCTCCTCGCGAGTCAGGTTCTGACCGGGCATATGTGCTCCTTCTGGTGGTGGAACGGGTCGGCGGCGGGGCGGTCGGCCCGCGGTGGCGCTCATGATGACGATGCGGCGGGCGCCTGACGCCATCCTCTCATCCTGTGCGCAGGCGACCCGGCGGGCGCTGCGAGAACTGAGCGACGGGGGAGTAGAGGAGCCCGGGTGCGCACGATCTCGTGCGCACCCGGGCTCCTCTGGGTATCAGGTCGGTATCAGGTCCTCAGCGGGATGTCGTGGCCGGGAGAGCCGCAGCATCCTGGAGAGGTCGTCCTCGGGTCAGGCCCGACGACGGGCCATGAGGACACCGCCCGCAGTGAGCAGGCCGGCGGCGGCGATGGCGAAGCCGAGGCTCGTACCGGTCTTGGCGAGTCCGGACTTCGGGGCGGCCGGGGCGGCGGCTCCCGGGTCTCCGGTCGCCGGGTCGGCGGCACCCGGGTCAGCGGCACCCGGGTCGGCCGGAGCCGGGTTGTTCGGGTCGGAGGGCAGCTTGCCGTCCTGGACCTGCCACCAGCCGTCCTTCACCTCGATCGCCTCGCTGAAGAAGTGCTCGCCGTAGGTGGAGCCCACTACGTAGAAGTGGTACATGCCGTCAGGCAGGTCGGTCACGGCGGGGGCGTCGTAGGCGACATCACCCTGTGCGCCGGCGGTGACCTCGTACAGGTCCTTGACCGTGTTGCCGTCCTCGTCGGTGATGTAGAAGTTCACGGACTCACCCGGGGTGAAGCCGGTGAGGTTGGCCGTGAAGGTCTGGGAGTCGAACGTGCCGTCGCCGTCGGTGTCCCAGGAGCTGATGTGGGCATCGCCATCCACGTCGGTGGAGTCGAGGATGAGCGGCATCTGCTGCGTGCCGGTGACCTGACCGTTGTAGTCGACGCACGCGACGCCCAGGGTGAGCACGGCGGGGTTGTCGAAGCCGTTCTTGGCCACGATGCTGGGGATGTCGATGGTGGCGCTCCAGGTGCCGTCGCTGTTAGCGGCCTCGGCGCCGGCGGCGTCCTCGATCGCGGTGCCGTCCTGGGAGTACAGGCCCCAGGTGATAGCGGAGCGGCTGTTGCCGACGGGGTTGCATCCGACGCCGGAGACGGCCACGTTCTGGCTGGGGGCGTAACGGCCGACGTAGTTGTCGTCGATGGTGAAGCCTGATGCGCCGTCGTCGGCAGCGGCGGGGCTGGCGATAGCGCCGACCGTGACCAGCGCGGCGGCGCCGACGGTGGCAAGGGAGCGGCTAACACGCATGGGGACCTCCAAATGATCTGGGAGTTAATGGGGTGTCGGGAACGTGCGCCTGCAGTGTTCCATCTGGTGCGGGGCATTTACAAGGCTTTAACAGCGTGTTCTCGGGCCGTGTCGTGAAATGCGGTGTCACACGAGCCCCATGCGCCACCCTCGACATTGCTGGCCACTATTTCATCAGGTTGTATGGGGACTGCTCCCCATCTCGTTTCCTCACCCGGCCCGGGGCCTCTAGTCGGCCGGGGCGCAGGCGCCGGGCGTGTACCCGTACTCGGCGAGTACGGCGTAGGTCTCGTCCGTGGGGAAGGCGACGAAGGAGTCCCCCTGCGTCGGGGCGGGCACGTCGACGAGCGTGACGGCGTCGTTGCCGGCCCGGGCCATGGTGCTGATCAGATGCGTGAGATCGAGCAGACCGGTTTCGTCATCGACCCCAAGATTGCCGGTCAGGGTCCAGGCCAGCTGGTGCGCGGTGAGTGGATTGTGGGCTCGCTCGCGCATGGCGCTCATGAGGGCCTTCATGACGACGCCGGAGTTCTGGGTGCGGCGGTGCGCGCCCTCGGTCTCGGACAGGGCGACCCAGGCTCCATCGCGGTAGACCTCGGGGTGGCGGGAGCGGACCAGCGCCAGTGCGTCGACGCCGGACAGGGTCTGAGGCCCGGCCTGGGCGATGTCGAGGCCCGCGTTGGCGTCCCGGAAGGGTTCGTCGATCGTGACCTCCAGGCCGCCCAGGGAGTCGATGATGGAGGCGAACTGGGCCATGTCGACAGTGATCAGGTGGGTGGTGGTGATGCCGAGCTGGGTGCACAGCAGGTCGACCGTGTTCTGTGCGCCGTCGAGGTAGGAGGTGGCGAGCCGCTGCCGGGTGAACAGGGTCGGGCCGACGGTGAGGTCCCGGGGCAGGGTGAGGATGGTGAAGCCGTTCGCGGTGGGCCGCACAAGGGCCAGGACATCGGCGCGCGAACCGCCGCCGGTGTCCTCCACGGTGCCGTAGCGGTCCGGGCCCTCGGGAAGATTCTCGCGCGAGTCGGTGCCGACGATGAGCCAGGTCTCGTCGTCGGGAGCTGCAGTGTTATCGGTGCCGTCAGTGCTGCTGGTGGTCGCGCGCGGCATATGGAGCTCGGTGCGATCGAGCCTGGAACTCATCAGGCCGATATCGCCCAGCACGAGGATCAGGATCAGGACGAGCACGAGGCTGGTGCCGGCCAGAAACGGGTGCCTGCGCCTGAATGCGAACGCCCGGGTGCGCACAGCTGCTAGGGCTGCGCGCACCCGGGCGGGGGTGCGATGTGCGGAGGAGGTGTCGGAGTGCGTCACTCCTCGCACACTAGCGGGGCTCAGGCCTTACGGCGCGAAGCGAGGACGATGGCACCGGAGGCCAGAAGACCGGCGCCGATGAGCGCGACGCCGAGATTGGCACCGGTCTTGGCGAGCTCCTTCTTGGCGGGAGCGGGAGCCGACCCGGCCGCGGGCTTGCTCTCGGTGGCCTTCTTGGCCTCGGGGGCGGGAGCGGCAGGAGCAGCCGGGTCGTTCTCCCGCTTGGTGTTCTCTTCGCCGCCGGCGGCGCCGTTGGCGGCGGTACGGGTGTTGTCGGTGTCGGTGTCGGTGTCGGTGTCGGTGTTGCCGGTCTTGTCGGTGCCGGTGCTGTCGGTGCCGGTGGTGTCGCCAGTGCTGGTGTTGTCGGTGCCCTGGGTCTCGTCGTCGGTCGGCTGCTGGGGGCCCTTTCCGTCGCCCCTGTCGACGGCGTACATCTTGCCGTCCTTGACCAGGATGTTCTCGAACCAGGCGTGCTCACCGTATGAGTCGCCGAAAACGCCGACCTTGTAGCGGCCGTCGGGCAGATCGGCGGAAGGCGTGAAGGTCTGGTTGACGGCGCCCTGCGCGTCGGCGGTGAATGTGGCCAGGGCGGTGTAGTCGCCCTCGGCCGGTCCGGCCTCGCTGTTGTAGACGTTCTCCAGTGCGGCGCGGAAGGTGACCTCCTCGCTGTCGCGGAAGCCCTTGACGTCGAGCGCGATGGCCTGAGAGCCGTCGGACTGGTTGATCAGCTTGTAGGTGCCGCTGAGCTGGGTGGAGTCCAGCTCGAGGGACAGGCCGAGAGTTTTGAAGGCGCTGGTGTTGTAGTCCACGCAGGCGAAGGAGAGAGTGGTCCGCTGCTGGTCCTTCAGCCCGGCGGCGGGGACTGCGCGCGCCAGGTCGATGGTGGCGGTCCACGAGCCGTCCTCCTGGACCTCGCCGGTGCCCGAGGAGCCGGACGCGGAGGTGGCGGTCGATGCGGAAGCGGAGGTAGAGGGCGACGTCGACGTGGAGGCATCAGAGTCGTTAGAGGAGCTAGAAGAGTTAGAGGCGTCGGCGGCCTCTGAGGACTCAGTGGGCCCAGCAGCCTCCGCAGGGCCGGCAGGCTCGGCAGATCCGGCGTCGCCGATGGCCCACAGCAGGCTGGTCGGATTGCCGGAGGGGTCGAGGCAGCCGGTGCCGGAGACGGTGAGGGTCGAGTTCGGGTCGGCGACGCCCGTGTAGTCGCCGTTCGTGACGAAGCCGTCCTCCTCGGCGGCGAAGGCGGGGGCGGAAACGGCGGTGCCGGCGGCCACGAGGGCGGTGGCGGCACCAAGGGCGGCGACGGAGCGTCCGAGTCGCATGAATCCTCCAAGGGGATGGTCGGGTCGGGTTGTCCATTCACGATGCGATGCATCGATCTGAACCCAACTGTCCCTCACGTAACATCGGGACACAAGTCTGCAACGTCCAAAATATGAGATGAGAGGTACATCATCAATCACGCCAGTCACACGAGCCTCAGATATATAAGCATTTTGTGTTCTAGGCCACGAAACTAGGGTGTTAGTGGATCGCCGCGTGGATGGCCTCGCAACGCGATCGGCAGCGTCGAACTGAACTGAGGTGAACTGAGTTGAACTGAGTACGGTCGCGCCTCACCAGATGCTCACCCGCTCCTCGGGTGCCAGCCACAGGGCGTCGCCCCGGGCCACATCGAAGGTCTCGTAGAACGCATCCATGTTGCGGACGATCCCGTTGCAGCGGAACTCGTTCGGGGAGTGCGGGTCGATGGCGAGCAGGAGCTCGGCGTAGTCGTCGCGGTTCCGACTTCGCCAGATGCGCGCCCAGGAGAAGAAGAAGCGCTCCATGGCCCGCAGGCCGTCGATCACGGGCGCCTCCTCGAGCGAGTCGATTCCCGCCTCGGCCAGCGCCAGTCGGTAGGCCTTGAGCGCGATCCCCAGCCCTCCCAGATCGCCGATGTTCTCGCCGATCGTCAGCGCGCCGTTGACATGCGGAACCTCGTCCGCATCCTCGCCTGCCGCCTCGGCACGGGCCACGAGCTGCGTCGGCCGATAGTCGTTGTACTGGTCGATGAGCGCCCTGGTGCGCGCCTTGAAGGCATCCCGGTCCTCGGGGGTCCACCAGTCGACCACTTTGCCGGTGCCGTCGAAGGTCGATCCCTGGTCGTCGAAGCCGTGCCCGATCTCGTGGCCGATGACCGCGCCGATGCCGCCGTAGTTGACGGCGTCGTCCGCGGCCGGGTCGAAGAACGGCGGCTGGAGGATCGCCGCCGGGAAGACGATCTCGTTCATCGTCGGGTTGTAGTAGGCGTTGACGGTCTGCGGCGTCATGTGCCATTCGCCCCGATCGACCGGTCCGGGCAGCTTGCGCAGTGCGCGGGCCAGCTCGAACTCCTCGACCGAGCGAACCGATGCGATGACGTCCCCGGGAGTGATGACGACCGCGGAGTAATCCCGCCAGGTGTCCGGGTAGCCGATTTTGGGCGTGAACATGGCGAGCTTGTCCAGGGCGCGCTGACGGGTGGGCGGACTCATCCACTCCAGGGAGGAGATCGAGTCCCGGTAGGCCTCGATGAGGCGGCTCACCAGAGCCTCCATCCGCTCCTTGTGCTCGGGCGGGAAGTGCTCGGCCGCGTACAACTCGCCCAGGGCCTCGCCCATGGTGCTCTCGACCAGGCCCACGGCGCGCTTCCATCGCGGTCGCAGCTGGTCGATGCCCTGGAGGGTGCGCGAGTAGAAGGCGAAGGTCTCCTCCACGAAGGCCCGCGAGAGCAGGGCTGCGCGGTTGTGGAGAACATGCCATGCAGCCCACGCGCGCAGGTCTTCCAGGGGCGTCTCCCGCCACACCCGCGCCAGATGGGGCAGATAGTCGGGCTGCTTGACGATCGTGCGATCGAGCAGCGTTGTGGGGTCCGCGCCCGCGTCTGCCGCGGCCTGGTCGATGCCGGAGCGCCAGGCCTCCCACGCGAAGTCCGGCGCCGATTCCGTGATCTCGGCCCAGGTGCGCGGATTGTTCATCTTCTCCACATCGCGGCAGGCCACGCGGTCCCAGTGCCCGGCGGCCAGAGCGGTCTCCACGGCCATCACTGCGGCGGCCAGGGCCTCGGCGTCGGCGCCGAGCCGCTGCGGCAGCCCCGCCAGATCGAGCATCCGTGCCACGTGGGCCGTGTAGGCCTCGCGGATCTTCGCGCGAGCCTCCTGGCGGTAGTACGACTCGTCGGGCAGGCCGAGCCCGGACTGCCCCATCCAGGTCGTGTAATGGTCTGGGTCGTTCAGGTCGACCTCGACATTGATGGCGACAGGGCCCGAGAAGCCGGTGGTGATCCCCGCTCCCAGGACGCGGGCCAGGGAGTCCTTGTCGTCTGCATTCAGAATCGGAGCGAACTCGGCCTCCAGCGGGGCCGCTCCCAGCTCCTCGATGCGCTCCTCGTCGAGGAAGGAGGCGTACAGGGAGGCGATCTTGGCCGATGGCGCGGCCGATTCCCCCAGGGCGGTCGGAGCGGCGTTCGGCTCCGCCTGCGCGACGAGTCCGTCGAGGATGTCCCTGCAGGCGGCCTCCGCGGTTTCGCGCAGAACCAGGAAGGTTCCGGTTCCCGGGCGGTCGGCCGGGATCTGCGCCGTCTTGATCCATGCGCCGTTGGCGCAGCGGAAGAGGTCGTCCTGCGGGCGGACGGCGGGGTCGGCCGCCGAGGTGTCGAGCACGCCGCCGAGCAGGGAGCCCGCCGAGCCCTCGGGGCGGTCGGGGTCCTTGACGGGGACGCGTCGTGCCGAAGCGGAGGAGTGAGTCGTCATGACCCCACGCTAACGTGGGCGCTATCCGCACATCCGTGCGGCTGGCCTCCACCCGATGCTGTTCGCGTGAGGCACAATCCGTGCCATGCGTATCCATATCGCCTCCGACCATGCCGGCTTCGACCTCAAGACCGCGGTGGCCGAGCACCTGCGGGAAGTCGGGCACGAGGTCATCGATCACGGGGCCCACACCTACGATCCCGACGACGACTACCCCTCCTTCTGCGTCTCCTGCGGGGAAGCCGTCGTCGACGACGCCGGCAGTCTCGGCATTGTCCTGGGGGGCAGCGGCAACGGCGAGCAGATCGCCGCCAATAAGGTCGACGGCGTGCGCGCCGCCCTGGCCTGGTCCATCGAGACCGCCCGATTGGCCAGGCAGCACAACAATGCCAACGTCGTATCCCTGGGCGGGCGCATGCACGACCTCGGCCAGGGGCTGGAAATCATCGACGCCTTCATCGCCGAGCCCTTCAGCGGCGACGAGCGCCACGTGCGCCGCATCGCCCAGCTGGTCGACTACGAGCTGCGGTCCCACCGCGGCCCCGATCCCATCGAGCCCATCGGCGCCTGAGCAGCGCCTGAAGCGCCTGATCAGTAGTCGAGCAGTGTTGATCGGTGTTGAGCAGTGTTGAGCAGTACGGTCGGGAGCCGGGCGCCCCGCCGCAGTTCTCGTAGTTCCTCTGCAGTTCCCGGTAAATCCCGGTAGATCCCGGTAAATCCTCATACGTTCCCAAGGAGTCCGCGCTGTGCCCGAGGGCCACACCATTCATCGACTCGCCGCCGCATTGAGCGAGCTCTACGTCGGGCGGCGCCTGCGGACGAGCTCTCCTCAGGGCCGCTTCTCCGACGGTGCGGCCAGGCTCGACAAGCAGATCCTCCTGGGGGCCGAGGCACACGGCAAGCACCTCTTCCTGGCCTTCGGACCGCAGCCCGACATGCCACTGGAGGCCGAAACGGTGGTTTGGCTGCGCATCCACCTGGGGCTGTACGGCTCGTGGACCTTCGACGGCGACTCCGCCTTCACGGCACCGCACGCCATCGGCGCCCCGCGCCGACGGGTCGGTGATCGCGGGGAGCACGCGCTGCGCCACGGGGGCGGCTCTGCGCTTGCGGGTCTGAGCGGCTCTAACGGCTCCGATGGGGACGCCGACGGCGCGCCTGCGCCGGGGCAGTGGAGCACCCCGGAGCCTCGCGGTGCGGTGCGCCTGCGCCTGCTGGGGGAGCACGGCGTCGCCGATCTCACCGGCCCGGCTGCCTGCGAGCTTCTCAACGCCGAGGAGGTGGCCGCCGTGCACGGGCGTCTGGGACCGGACCCGCTGCGCGCCGACGCCGACCCGGATGAGTTCGTTGCCGGTGCGCAGCGGCGCCGGAAGGCCGTGGGGGAACTGCTCATGGACCAGTCGGTCATCTCGGGGGTGGGCAACATCTTCCGCGCCGAGACGCTGCTGCGCTGCGGGATCAACCCCTTCCTCGAGGGCAATCGGCTCAGTCGGGAGCAACTGCTCGCCATATGGGACGACCTGGTCCCGCTCATGGAGTACGGGGTGGCCACCGGGTTCATCACCACCGTGGACCCCGACGACGTCCCCCAGCCGCTGCCTGACGACGACCCGGAGGCCGGGCGCTGGTACGTCTACCATCGGGCGGGGCGTGCCTGTTTGCGGTGTGGTAGGTCGGTGTGTGAGCGGGAGGTGGTGGGGCGTCGGCTTTTCTGGTGCCCGGGTTGTCAGTGTTGTCAATCCTGACTGATGGGGTTGTTGGGTTGTGTTGTCAGGGTTTTGTCAGGTGTGGTGGGGGTGAATCTCCAGGGTGGTGGGGTTATATGGGGTGTGCCGCCGGACGGGATGGGTCATGAGGGTTGGGGAACCTGTTGATGGGCTTGTTTCCGAGAGGTGCTTGGGTCCAAGGGAGCCCGGGTGGTTCGTTTCGGCGAAGGAGGCTTGTCTGCCGGGCGTGGGAACCCGGTGGGTGGTCTCGATGACTCAGGCCCGTGGGTCCGGAACGCCGCACCGGACCCACGGGCCATAGTCATCTGAAGTCGGCTGGTCCCGGGAGAGCCGGCCGGGGAATGTCCGGGGAGGTCGGAATTCAAGAGATGACGGGGATTCCAGTGGTTTCACTGATGATGGTGAACCGCTGTGGTTCGCAGCGAGTCACAGCGAGTTAAAGTGACGCTGTGCCCGTTGTGCCTGCTGCGTCCTCGTACTCCCTCTCCTCCAGTTCCTGGTCCCGCGCGACTGCGGGGCTTTTCACTCGTGATCACCGCCTTCGGGTACCGCTCGACCGCTCAGGTGCCGGCGATCATTTCCCGGACGGCGCCACCAGTATCAGCGTCTACGCCCGTGAGGTCTGCCTGCACGAGCCCGCCGGGTCCACGGGCACCACTGCGGACCCACTGACCAGGCCGCCTCTGCTCTTCCTTCAGGGCGGTCCGGGCTGCGAGGCTCCGCGTCCGTCGGCCGACGCCGGCCTGGGCTGGCTCGGCGCGCTCCTGGAGCACCATCGGGTTCTGCTGCTCGACCAGCGCGGCACGGGGCTGTCCAGCCCTGTGGATCGGCCCGATGCCGGGGGCGACCCGGCTGCCACGGCGCGTCTGCTCACGCACTTCCGCGCCGACGAGATCGTCGAGGACTGCGAGGACTTGCGCCGAGCGCTGGGCATCGAGCGGTGGAGTCTCCTGGGGCAGTCCTTCGGCGGCTTCTGCACCACGCGCTACCTGTCCGCCCACCCCGACTCGGTCGAGACCGCGTTCCTCACCGGGGGCCTGCCCGCCATCGGCCGTAGCATTGACGAGGTCTATGCGCTGACCTACGCCGCCATGCGGGATCGTTGCGAGGAGTTCTACACCCGATACCCCGGTGATCGGGAGCGCATGGCCGCGCTCATGGAGGCCGCCGGGCGTGGTCAGGTGCGCACCTGTCGCGGCGACGCCGTCGGTCCTGAACGGTTGCGCGGGCTCGGGGCGATGCTCGGAGTCAGCGGCGGAATGGACCGGCTTCACCATCTTCTGGAGCGCGACCCGCAGTCTGGGGCGTTCCGCTGTGATCTGCCGGAGGCTCTTCCGTTCGGCGGCCGCAACCCGCTGTACGCCGTCGTCCACGAGTCCTGCTGGGCCGATGGGGGAGTCACCGCCTGGGCCGCCGAACGGGTGCGCCCCGCCGATTTCGATGACCCGACTCTGCTGACGGGGGAGCATGTCAGACGCGCGGTTCTCGAGGAGGACCCCGCCCTGCGGCCGTGGCTCGAGGTCGCCGAGGCGCTCGCCGCCCACGAGTGGGACCGCCTCTACGACGCCGATGCTCTGAGCGCCGCGGACGTTCCCGGGGCCGCGGCCGTTTACGCCGGAGACGTCTACGTCCCCATGGAGACCTCCCTGGCCACCGCCTCCCTCATGCCGCGGCTGCGGACCTGGGTGACCAGCGAGTACGAGCATGACGGCTCCCGCGCCAGCGGGGGAGCCGTCTTCCGGCGGCTGCGAGACCTGGCGGCCGGCGTCGTCGTGCGCTGATGCCGTCGGGTGGCGGATGCCGTCAGATGTAGATAGTCGGGTCCATCATGAGCTCCGGGTCGGTGCGCGGATCGCGCACGCGCGCCGGGACGCCGACGCCCACGTGATCGGCCGGCAGATTCTTCACCAGCACCGCATTGGCGCCGATCTTGGCGTTGTCCTGGACCGTCACCGGGCCGAGCACCTTGGCTCCCGCGCCGATCTGCACGTTGTTGCCGATGGTGGGGTGCCGCTTGCCCGGGTTCATGGACACGCCGCCCAGGGTGACCCCGTGGAACATGAGGACGTCGTCGCCGACCTCCGCGGTCTCGCCGATGACTACGCCCATGCCGTGGTCGATGAAGAACCGGTCGCCGATCCTGGCCGCCGGGTGGATCTCGATCCCGGTGATATTGCGGGCGGCCTGGGACAGGGCGCGCGCGGCGAACTTGTGGCCCGAGCGCCACAGCTTGTGCGCCGCGCGATGCGCCCACAGGGCGTGCACGCCGGGATAGAGCACGGCCACCTCGAAACTGGAGCGTGCGGCGGGGTCGCGCCTGCGGGCAGCGGCCAGATCCTCCTTGGCCAGCTTCCACAGCGAACGGGAAGGGTCGTGCATGGTGCTCCTCAATGCCGAGGCCGGCGCCGGACGGCGCCGCCGAGAGGGTAGTGCGTACAAGTCGATGGCCGGGGTTCCCGCCGATTCTCCGGATGGAACCCGCGTGGTAACGCCGACGGCGGCGCCCCTGTTCCCGGGGCGCCGCCGTCGGTCGGCCCGCCTCAGGGGCGGCGGAGGCCGACGGTCAGGGGTGGGGATCGGCTTCAGCCGATCGGACGTGCTCAGTTCGAGGTACCAGTTGAGGTATCAGTTGAGATACTCGGAGTACAGCGGAGTCGACAGGTAGCGCTCACCGGTGTCGGGGAGCACGGTGACGATCGTCTTGCCGGCGAACTCGGGGCGCTGGGAGAGGAGGTCCGCGGCGGCCAGGGCGGCTCCCGAGGAGATGCCCACCAGGAGGCCCTCCTCGGCGGCGGCCCGACGGGCGTAGACGAGGGCGTCGTCCGACGGGATGTGCAGCAGCTCGTCCCAGATGCCCTGGTCGAGCACCTCGGGGACGACGTTCGGGCCCAGGCCCTGGATCTTGTGCGGGGCGGCACGGCCCTCGCTGAGCAGCGGGGATTCGGTGGGCTCGACGCCGAAGATCTTGACGTCTGGCCGCTCTTCGCGCAGCACCCCTCCGACGCCGGTCAGGGTGCCGCCCGTGCCGATGCCGGCCACGAAGACGTCGAAGTCTCCCGCCTGCTCCAGGAACTCGCGCGCCGTGGTCTCACGGTGGACCTTGGGGTTGGCGGGGTTGGTGAACTGCGAGGCCAGGACCGAGTTCGGGGTGGCCGCCTGGATCTCCTCGGCGCGCTTGACCGCACCAGCGACGCCGCCCTCGGTGGTGAGCACCAGTTCGGCGCCGAAGGCCCGCATGATCGCCCGGCGCTCCTTCGACATGGTCTCCGGCATGGTGATGACGACCTTGTAGCCCAGGGCCGCACCGACCATGGCCAGGCCGACGCCCGTGTTGCCGCTGGTGGCCTCAATGATCGTGCCGCCCGGTTTGAGGTCCCCGGAGGCCTCGGCCGCGCGCACGATCGACAGGGCGATGCGGTCCTTGACGCTGCCGGCCGGCTCGAAGGCCTCGACCTTGGCCAGAACCGTGGCGGGGCCGGAGATGACGCGGTTGATGCGCACCAGCGGGGTTCCGCCGACGGCTTCGGTGATGTTCGACAGGTAAGCCATGATGCTTCTTTTCTTTCTTGTTCCTTGTGCTCGGTGTGCTCTGTGCCGTTCTCCCGGTGCTCTCCCGCTGCTGCCGGCCCGACCGTGTTGGAGCGGCGCGGTCGCAAGGACGTGGGAAAAGGTGGAAGGAGGTTGGAGAGCGCGGAAGAGCGCTGGAGAGTGTGGACGAGAGGCAGATTGGATGGGGCCGGAGCGGCCCCGGGGCGCCGAGGAGGTCGGCATGGAGTTCGGCATGAGGCCGGTTGACGGTTCGCCGCCGTCGATGGGGAGGGGATGCCCGCGAGTCGTGCGTGTGACTGCAGCGGCCTTAGCGGTGCGTCGCCCTATAGCGCCGGGCATGCGCGCAGCGACGCGCGCACAGTGTCGTGGCCAGGCGCCCTAT
>ERZ773038.354-NODE-354-length-31349-cov-7.793251_pt1 | contig 31349 bp, 32 predicted proteins | sample MGYA00511665_ERZ773038 | MGnify/ENA primary metagenome ERZ773038 (study PRJEB29015, sample SAMEA2737966) | human oral metagenome | biome: human oral; feature: human-associated habitat; material: dental | place: China | collected 2028 ... | reverse complement strand
GCAGCCGTCAGCAGCGCCGCCGCCTGGTCCTCGGTCAGGACCGCCGGCAGCCGGTTGTCGGCCCTCGGCGAGCGCAGTCGGGCGGCGGCATCGGCGGGCAGCAGGGCGAGGCGGTGCGCCCAGGTGGAGAAGGCCTTCGCGGCCGCCGCTCGGCGCGCGATGGTGGCTCGGGCACGCCCCGAGGTCGACATCCGCGCCAGCCAATCGCGCAGGTCGGCCAGGTCGAGGCTGGCCAGAGCGGGACCGACCGGCTCCGTCCCGTCGTCCCCGACGCCGAGGAAGGACAGCAGGTCGCCGACATCGCCGACGTAAGCGCGCGCGGTGTGCTCGGACAGTCCCCGCTGGAGCGTCAGATGACGCCTCCACGCATCGAGCAGCTCACCGCGCGTGCGCGGCCGAACCGTTTCGTTCATAAACGCAGGCTAGGCCCCGGTGGTCCCGGGACCGCCCTACCGGACGGCGCGTCGGCGCCAACGCATCCCGTCGCGCTCGACTCGCCCCGACAGTTCGAGCAGGCCGAGCGCCGAGACGACCTCGCTCTCGGAGCGTCCGGCCGAGCGCGCCAGCGCCTCGACAGTGGCCGTCGCGCGCGCCGGGAGGGCGTCGAGGACCACGGCCGCGTCGCCGGTCAGACCGTCGAGCAGCCCCGAACCGGCATTTCCGGGGGCGGCCGCACGGGAGGCCTCGGGATCGACGCTGCCCAGGGGGGCGACGAGCTCGAGGGCGTCCTCGGCATCGGTGACGCACACGGCGCCGCCGCGCAGCAGCCGGTGGCATCCGACGGACTCCATCGAGGTGACCGGCCCGGGCACGGCCCCCAGGCCGCGGCCCAGGTCGCGGGCGTGCCGGGCGGTGGACAGCGCTCCGGAGCGCCAAGCGGCCTCGGCGACGACGGTGGCCCCGCTCATCGCGGCGATGAGTCGATTGCGCGTCAGGAAGCGGTGCCTGCCGGGCTGACAGCCGGGTGGAACCTCGGCGACCAGGGCGCCGGAGTCGATGACGGCGCGCAGCAGGCCGGTGTTCGCGGCGGGGTAGAGCCGGTCCACTCCCCCGGCGCTGACCGACAGCGTCGGACCGGCGCGCAGAGCGCCGCGATGGGCGGCAGCATCAATGCCGAAAGCCCCGCCGGAGACGACGACGGCGCCCAGGGGCAGCTGGTCGAGGGTGCGGCGCAGGAAGCCGGGGTCTGTTTTCTCCATGACCAGGCCCGGCAGGGCGGTGCCGCCCGAGCCGCCCCCGCGCAGGCGGGCGGCCAGGCGGGCCGCGCGGCCCAGGGCGATGGTCAGACCTGAGCGCAGCGAGGCGGCGGACGATGACATGTGGGCTCCTGCGTGGTGAGGACTGGGTGGCGACAGTCTAGATGTGCGGGCGCCCCGCGGGCGACGCCCGCGTGGTGAGGTTCGTCGGCCTGCACGGGCGGCTCGGGCCGGTCGTGGGGGTGTTGCACATTGGAGAGCGGCGCTCCCGCGGGTCAATTCGGAGTTTTCCGCATGATTCCGCGGTTTTCCTAGAATGTCGGTTTTTAGTGGACAGGCTCCCATGTGCAGAGGGGCCCGCTCTGCACATGGGAGGATTTCAACGGCGTTGAACGCCGGGGCGTTTCCGCATGATTCCGCCGATCCTCCGGTAGTGGGTCCCGATCGAATGTGCAACACCACCCGGGCCCACCCCGATGCGGCACGTCCGATCGTCCCGATGCGGCCCGACCGGCCCGACCGGACCGACCCCGGTGCAGCCCCGGTGCGGCCCGCTTCCCCTTGCGCGCGACGGCGAGAGGGTGCATCATTCTCTCGTGCATGTTTTACATGCCATACATGCTATACATGTCAACTCGATGGAGGAGTGACTCATGACCCCGCGCAACCCCGCCCATATCGGCCCCGACGGCAGGGGGTTCTTCGGGACCGTCACCGTTGGTCAGCGCGGGCAGGTGGCCCTGCCGGCGCAGGCCCGCAAGCAGCTCGGGCTCGAGCCCGGCGACCAGCTCGTCGTCCTGACCGATCCGGCCCAGGGACTGGCCCTCATCCCCCTGCGCCTCCTGCTGGAGCGGGCCCCGAACGACCCGCTCGCCATGCTCGTGCGCTCCACCCTGGGCGGGAGCGCCCCGACGGGGCCCCCGCCGGGAGCGCCGCCCTCCGCAACGGCCTCCGCCCCGCCGGGAGCACCGGGCGCACCGCCGGCCGCCGGGTCGGCCACCGCATACGCCCCACCCGCACCACCCACGACCTCAGCACCCACCCACCAGGAGCAGTCATGAACCCCGCCATCGCCGTCGAGAACCTGACCAGGACCTACGGGAGCCTCACCGCCGTCGACTCCGTCTCCTTCGAGGTCCGCCCCGGGGAGATCCTCGGACTCATCGGCCCCAACGGAGCCGGCAAGACCACCCTCCTGGAGTGCCTGGAGGGGCTGCGCACCCCCAGCGGCGGCACCCTGCGGGTCCTGGGCGCCGACCCCGCCCGCCCCACGCCCGCCTGGCGCGCCCGCATCGGCGTCCAGCTCCAGAGCGCCGCCCTGCCGCCCAAGATCAAGGTCGGCGAGGCCGTGGACCTGTTCGCCTCCTTCTACGACTCGCCCCTGGACGGCGGGGCCCTGCTCGCCGAGCTGGGGATCGCCGCCAAGAAGAACTCCTACGTCGACAAGCTCTCCGGCGGCCAGCGCCAGCGCGTGTTCATCGCCCTGGCCCTGATCAACCGGCCCGAGCTCGTCTTCCTCGACGAGCTCACCACCGCGCTCGACCCCCAGGCCCGCCTGGCCATGTGGGACGTGGTCCGCTCCATCCGCGAGGGCGGCGCCACGGTCCTCATGACCACCCACGACATGGACGAGGCCCAGGCCCTGTGCGACCGCGTCGGCATCATCGACCACGGCCGCCTCATCGCCCTGGACACCGTGCCGAACCTGGTCGCCTCCCTGGGCGGCGGGGCCGAGGTCGAGCTGCGGACCTCCCGGCCCGTGACCGCCGAGGCGCTCGACGGCGTCGACGGCGTCTCGAACCTGAGGATCCGCGACTGCCAGGTGCGCCTCCACGCGCCCGACACCCGCTTCCCCCAGAGGATCATCGAGGCGCTGGAGGCCACCGGCGTCGCCGTGAGCGACGTGCGCGTGTCCGCCCCCGACCTGGAGGACGTGTTCCTCTCCCTGACCGGCCGCTCCATGCGAGAGGAGCACTGAGATCCATGAAGGGATCATCCATGAAGGCCTTCCGCCGGCTGTGCCGGGTCACCGCCCTGCGGACCCTGCGCGACCCCGTCACCGTCGTCTTCTCCCTCGCCTTCGCCCCGGTGTTCATCATCGTCATGGGCCTCATCTTCGGCAACGACCCCACCCCGCAGTTCGGCGGCAGGGGCTTCCTGGAGGCCAACTTCACCGCCTTCCCCGGCATCGTCATCGCCATCACCTCGGCCATCATGGTGCCGGTGGACATGGCCGCCCAGCGCAGCGCCGGGGTGCTGCGGCGCTTCCGGGCCACCCCGCTCCAGCCCGGCCCCTACCTGGCGGCCGACGTCGTCTCGCGGCTGGTCCTCACCTTCGCCTCGATCGCGGCGATGTACGCCGTCGTCATCCTCGGCTTCGGAGTGCGCCCGGCCTCCGTCGGCGCCCTGGTCGGGACGCTCCTGGCCACCCTGCTCGGGCTGGCGGCCTTCCTGGCGCTGGGCTACTTGCTGGCATCCCGCTTCCGGACCCCGGGCGCGGCGCAGGGGGTGGGCAACCTCGTGCTGTACCCGCTCATCTTCACCTCCGGCGCCGCCGTGCCGCTGGCCGTTCTGCCCGAGGGGGTGCGCTCGGCGGCCCGCTTCTCGCCGCTGACCCAGCTCACCTATCTCAGTCAGGGCCTGTGGGCCGGTGACGGATGGGGCGCGCACTGGGGATCGGCCGTGATCCTGCTGGGCTTCGGGATCGCCTGCGGCGCGCTCGCGGCGAGGCTCTTCCGCTGGGAGTAGCCGAGATCGGTCGAGTTCCGTGTCGAGATCGGTTCAGTTCCGCACCGAGATCGGTTCAGTTCCGCACCGAGATCGGTCCGAGCGGCTGGGACTGCGAGTCGGGGCGCTCCGGCTCCGAGGCCTTCAGCTCCTCCTCGGGCAAGTTCATCGGGGAAGCCGGCGGCTGCCCCCAGCCGCCGAATCCGGGCTTCCGCTCACGGGCACCGGCCGGGGCCGGACGCGCGGTCGTCATCGAGCCCGCGGTCACCCGGGAATATCGATCGACTCGCCGTCGGAGAGCATGGTGGCCCGGGTCGCGCCCTCGTCCCGCAGCGAGTCGATCACGTGGCGGGCGACCGAGAGCCCGTCCGCGTTGAGCAGGCCGTCGTGGACGCCGACGACGAGTTCGGGGTGCACGTCGCGCACATAGCGGATCAGGTCGGTGGCGCGCAGCCAGGGCGCGTCGATGGGCGTGACCAGGGTGGTGGGACGGCTCGGCGGGACCGGGTGCTCGTCGCCGGTGACGAGCACCCGCTCGTCGATCAGGTAGGCGCGGTTCTCCGGGCCCGGAAGGGTCGGGTGCAGCTCGGCGTGGCGCTCGCCGGCCACCTGGACGGACAGGGAGCCGATGCGCAGTGCCGCGCCCGGAACCGCCTCGTGCGGGCCGCCGTCCTCGATCCCGTCGGGAACGCCGATGTCCCCGAGCGCGTCCCCCGGCGCCCAGACGGGGACTCCGTGACGCAGCGCCTCCGCGACGAGGTCCGGGTCGAGGTGGTCGACGTGCCGGTGGGTGATGAGCACGGCGTCGACTCCGTCCAGGCCCGGGCGGGGCCCGAACTTCCCGGGATCGAGCAGGATCCTCGTGCTCCCGTCGTCGATCGTCAGGCAGGCGTGATGGATCTTCGTCATTCGGATCGGGACCGGCATGACGACAGGCTACCGCGCCGCCGCCGGAGCGGGGCCCGGCCGGGAGCGGAGGCCGCGCTCAGGACAGCCGGGCGATGGAGCGCGGCGTGATGGCGTAGGCGTCGACGGCATCGCCCGCCAGAGCTGAACGGCGCTCGCGGTTCCGCGCTCTCCAGTCCTTCCCGGAGCCTCCGCGGCCCTCAGGGCCCGCCACGCCGAGGCCGCCTCGGTGCGCGTTCGGGCCCGACGGACGCCTCTGCCCGCTGTGACCCTGCAGTTCGAGCAGGCCGAGGCTGGAGTCGATCGCTTCGAGGTGGTGCAGCGCGGGAGCGTCACTCCGAGGACTCGTGTGCTACGGTTGCGACGAGGTGATGGCCGTGTCGACCACGATTACGCATCGCGAGTTGCGCAATAGCAGTGCGTCGATCCTTCGTCGTGTTCAAGCAGGGGAGACCTTCGAAGTCACCAACAACGGGGAGCCGGTGGCTTTGCTCTCTCCCATGGGCGGCGAGCGTCTTGCTCTTCTCAGGCGGCGTGGGGCCGTCACTCCGAGGGCCCGTGTGGACTTCGCCCGGTTGAAGCGCGCAACCGGCATCGCATCTCGGGATGCGCTGGATGATCTGCGCGGCGAACGGTGACGATCTACTACCTGGATACGTCCGCAGCGCTCAAGCTCCTCATCGAGGAGGATGAGTCGGAGCCGTTGGCACAATGGCTCAATCAAACCGTGTCGCACAGTCCTGACAGTGCGGGCGATATCGCCCTGTGCTCGTCCTTTCTTCTCTCCACGGAACTCCACTGCGCCGCCAGGCGCCGTCGCGAACTGGACGAGGAGGCGGTCGCGACGCTGCTGTCGGGGGTCGAGCTCGTGGACGTCTCCAGGGAGCATCTGCTGAATGCCGCCGGAGACTCGGCGGGGCTGCGCTCCGCAGACGCCATTCATTTGACGGTCGCCCTGGACATCCGCTCCGATGCCCTTCTCACGTACGATCGTGAGATGCGGATCGCCGCGCGTCGCCGTGGGCTGGGGGTGGTCGCGCCGGCCTGATCGCGGACCCTGCGGGGGAGCCGCGAGGTCCTCGCTCCGATTCACCGGGACCCGCCCAGCCTCATCCCCGCCCTGGCCGCCGTCGGCGCCGTACGGCTCATGAGCAGCGTGGGACCCGCCGTGTAGCCGGGCGTGGTGATGCCGATGCCCATGCCGATCATCGTCACCGAGATGACGATGAGCACGAGTCCGCCGTCAACCGCGAGCAGGGCGAAGCCCATGGCCCCCAGGCAGGTGCCGACGCGCAGCAGGGTGGGGGGTGCCCACCTCGAGCGCGGCACGATGACGCTCTGGGCGAGCACCAGCCCGATGCCGGCCGCCAGCAGCGCCCCGCCGGTGACGAGGCCGTCATGTCCGCGTCCAGAGCGAGGAGGTCGTGTACGAGGAAGCCGGTGACGACTCTGATGATCCCCAGTGCGGTGAGCATGCCGAACCCCGCGACGAGGAAGTGCCAGGCCGGGCCGAAGGGGTTCATGTACGCGGGCTCGGCGGCCGGCTCGGTCCGAGTCTCTCGGCGCAGGGCGACCATGACCACCGGCAGGCTCGCGAGCAGCTCCCGCGTGGTCGAGGCGTGGGCGTCGCTCGGGCCGAGCGTCTGCGCGCCCCGCACGGTGTCGCCGACCGCTGTTAGCGTCGGCTTTGTTCTTCGGGGCGCCGCCCCGGCCGTCGTGAGATAAGGACTGGCTATGCCGGACTTCTGCCCGAACAGCATCATCCTCTACGTCGCCGACGTCGATCTCAGCACCGCCTTCTACTCCAGGATCCTCGGACGCGGGCCGCAGGAGACCTTTGAGGGGTTCGCCGTCTTTGCCTTGTCGCGGGCCGTGACCCTCTGTCTGCAGGAGGCGGCGGCGATTGAGCCTGCGGCCGAGCCTCACGTGGGTGGCAGCGAGCTGTCGCTGAGCGATGTCGGTCGCGATGATGTCGACCGCATCTATGCCCGGTGGCGGGAGCTGGGCGTGCCCATGATGCTGGAGCCGACCGAGCTCGATTTCGGCTACACCTTCGTTGCCGTCGATCCTGATGGCCATCGCCTGCGCGTGTGCGCGACTGACACCTCGGGCCTGAGCTGATCGTCCTGCTCAGCGTTCTTCACTTCGCGCATCGCCTCGTGGATGTGCGTGTCCGACGATCTCAGTCCATAGGTTCAGCGTCCGGCTGCTCAGTGCTGTGAGCGTGTCACGGACTTCGAGAGGCAGTCGGCGGGGATCCGGGTCTGATTCTCCGAGCGGCCTTCGACCGGTTCGCAGTGGCGATGACTGATTCAGCCAGGCAGGGGACCAGGGGTTCGTGGGCCTCGGTCCGGGTTGCGACCGGGCGGAGGGCCGTCCAGTTTCCAAGGTTGCCGTGGCAGAGCGAATCGTCCCGGAAAGGCATGCTTGTGTGTGGTGCTCTTGGGCGCCGGTGGCGGCGGTACTAGCGGTACTGGTGGTCCGTCGCACGCTGCCGTGGGCCTTCGCGGGCGCTGTCATGGCGGCCTCGTGACGGACGCGGTCGACGCGGTCTACGTGGGTGTCCTGCTATTTCGGATCGTGATCGATGACGGGATGCGGGGCTCGGCTTGGAGCGGGTGCCGGTGCTCAGGCCAGCCGGGCGATGGTGCGCGGCGTGATGGCGTAGGCGTCGACGGCGCCGCCCGCCAGAGCCGTGACGGCGCCGGGCCGCACGAGGACAGTGCCGACGCCGGCCAGGGCAGCGACCGCACTGGGCGGGTCCCGCAGGACGGGGGTCAGGACCTCGCGACTACCTTGAAGGGGCGGACGAGCGGTCAGGGCCCGCTTGAGCGCGCCGGCGACCGCTCGGCGGGTCCCCCGGGCCTCGGCCGCGCCCAGGGCGAGCGCCATGGTCGAGCGTGTGCGCGCTCCGGCCCTGGCGATGAGCGGACGCCGGGGCAGTGGACGACCGGTGGCCAGGGCGATGGAGAGCGCCGGCAGGTCGACACCCGCCGCAGCGGCGTTGGCGGGCTCGGTGGTGCGGGGATTGCACTCGATGAACAGGTTACGTCCAGCGTCGTCGCGGAAGTAGTCGCACGTGAGACCGCCGTGCCAGCCCAGCTCCGCCCCCAGACGCGTGACGACTCCGACCGCATCCGGGTCGGATACCGATAGGCGGGCCGCCGCGGAGCCGCCCGCACCGGTCCCGATGCGCTGGGAGCAGGCGGCCGCGACCAGCCGGCCGCCTTCGAAGAGCCCGGCAACCTGCCGGTAGGCCCCCGCGGCCGGAGCCTGCACCATGACGCCCGCCCCCTCGGCCCCGGCGTGAGCGAGACCCCGCCACGCCGAGACCGCCTCTGCACGCGTTCGGGCTCGACGCACACCGCGTCCAGCGGTCGAGTGGGCGGCCTTGACCCACACCGGATATTCGATACGGTCCAGGTCCTCCTCCTCGCGCACCTCGCTCCAGGTCGGCTGGGGGATGGCGAGCTGATCGCACAGGGAAGCGAAGGCGATCTTCGACTGCACCCGTGCGAAGGCCTCTGCGCTGGCGACGGCCAGGCGCCCGGTGGCGTGCGGCAGGTGCCGTTGTCCTGCCGCGAGTAGCCACGCCTGCTCATGGGTGGCCAGCAGTGCCTCGTAGCGCCCGGTGGCCAGCAGGGCGTCGAGAGCGCGCAGGTAGCCGACAGGGTCGGTCCCGGCAGGTGGCAGGCGGTGCACGGCTCGACACCATCTGCTGAACGACGCCAGCGGGAATCGGCTCGGGGAGGCGACCTCCACCTCGAATCCGCGGATGCCCAGGACGGTAACGAACTCGCGGGCCGTCAGACTCGACCCCTCTGTCAGCAGCACGCGCTCTCGGCCCACGGACAGAGCTTAATGGAATCTCCCCGGCCCATTTAGGCGGCGGATAGTGGCCGACCCGGCACGGCCGATCAGAAGAGGACGATAGCGCCGACGGCGTGGCAGACGCCGGCGAGCGCCGCCCCCGCCGCCATGCCCGGAAGACGCCGTAGGCCGCCGATGACGGCGTCTCCGAATTGAGCGAGCGCGGCGACGGCCAGGATGAACGGAGTCAGCGGGTACGCGGACGCGAGCCAGCAGACCGCGGTGACCAGCAACCCGAAGGGCACGGCTCGTGCCGCGTACATGGTCGGGTAGAAGCGGGCGCTGGGGTCGGTCCCGGGCGGCGCGATGAGCTCCGGCCGTGCCGCGGCTGCGGCCGCGATGCCGGCGGAGCCGGCACCTGCGACCGAGTTCAGCAGGGTGAGCCACCAGGGCATCAGGATCACAACCTCAGATCGTTCAATAATGAATGATTCTGTACTGTAACATTATGTTCGTGGAGGAGGAAGCGGATGAAGCGAGTACGAGTGGGGGAGAAGGCGGCGAGGCGATCCTGTCGGCGGCGTGCTTCCGGCTGGGAGTCCTGGGCGCGCGGGTCACGAGGTCCTTCTCCGAGCGGATGGACGGCACCGGGCTGACCCCCAAGCAGGTGGGGCTGCTCGCCGTCGTCGACGCGGGGACCGCCCGGTCTCAGCGGGAGATCGCATTCCGGATGCATGTGGCCCCGAGCCTGGTCGTCTCGCTCGTGGACCGGCTCGTCGACCTCGGAGCTGTTCGCCGGGTCCGCTCACCCACCGACCGCAGAGCGCGCACGATCGAGATCACCGCGGAGGGACGCCGGCTTCTCGCCCGCGGCATCGATGCCGCACGGGAGGTCGACGACGAGCTGCGCGCCGGCCTGTCCCCGGCCGGGCGCTCGGCCCTGGAGACCTTCCTGATTGAGTCGGCTGAGCGGACCGTGCCGACTCAGCCCGTTGATTCTGCCCGAGCCGTCGGGTCAGCCGATCCCTCCTCAGGTTCCTGAGCGCGGGCCGCATGGGAGGGAGACATGCCGAACGGACATGGACCGACTCGACCTGCTGCGACGACGCGGCGCCGTCTCGCCCGCTCGATCAGGTGCGCCGGACCGGGAACGCCACCGATGGGCCCTCCGATCCTCGCTCACGCCTCGGGAGCGACAACCAGGAGCGCTTCGGGCTCGATCTCGACCGTGAGCGAGCGGGTGGTGCCGGTGGTGTCGCCGTCGAGCTCGAAGGGGACCGGCCTATCAGTCGCGATGCGCATCCGGGACGCCGAGGTCGTCGAGAAGCCCTTCTGGTCCCGGCCGGTGAGGATCTGCGCCCCCAGCCGCGCCCAGTCGGCCACCTTTCCGGGGCTGGCGAGCATGAGGTCCACCTTGCCGTCCGACGGCGAGGCGTGCGGGAACAGCGTCACCCCGCCGGTGATCGTGCCGACGTTGCCCAGCAGCGCCATCACCACCTGCTGCTCGACAGGCTCGCCGTCGTCGAGGGCGACTGTCGCAGTGAAAGGGACCGGCGCCGCGTTCTGCACCGCGGCCACCGCGTAGGCGCCGGCGCGGATGACCCTTTTGAGGTCGTCGCTCGTGTCCTCCATGATCTGGGCGTCCAGCCCCAGGCCCGCCATGACGACGAAGCGCTGGGTCATCGCGCTTTCACCGCCTGGGGCGTCGGTCTCGCAGCGCACGACGTCGATCGCCCGGGCGCGCCCGTGCAGCGCCAGGCGCAGGGCGGCGTCGGTGTCCATAGGCACGCCGAGATTGCGGGCCAACAGGTTGCCGGTGCCCGAGGGCAGCAGCGCCATGGGCACGCCGGTGCCGGCCAGCTCGGTGGAGACGGCCCGTACCGTTCCGTCCCCGCCGGCCACCAGGACGAGGTCGACGCCGGCGTCGAGCGCCCGCCCGGCCGGCTCGTGGCCGGGATCGTCGACGGTGGTCTCCAGCCAGAGGGTCGGGCTCCACCCCGCGGCGAGCACCTCGGCCTCGACGCGGCGCCGCAGCAGCGACAGGTCGTCGAATTTGGCCGGGTTGAAAATGACGGCGGCTCGCTTATCGGTGCTCTCGCGCGGTAGGCCTAGCCGCGCCCAGGCGGACAGGATCGAGTCGACACCGCCGGCGCTCAGTGCCAGGTTGGCCACCGCGGCCCCCAGCAGCAGCCCGCCCACGATGTCGGACAGGTGGGCCAGGCCCATGATCCACTGGCACGCGGCGGTCAGTGCGACGGCGCCGGCGCCGACCCCGACCCATTGGGCGACCGAGGAGGTGGGGCGCCGGTGAGCACGGGTGAGAGTGACGAGGACCCAGGCGCCCAGGGTCATGGCGGTGACATGGCTGGCCGGGTAGGCGCCCCCGAAGTGAGAGATCGAGTCGGCGAAAGCGGTGTGCGGCCGGGCGCGGTGGGTGGTCAGGGCGAGGATCGTCTGCAGGGGGATGCCTGCGGCGGCGACGGTCAGGGCCAGGGCCAGGCGCCGCATGCGTCGCCTGAAGGAGAAGACGGTGACACCCGCGATGGCGATGACAATGACGAGGGGGTGGGTGACCAGGGAGAAGGCCTCGGCGATCTGACCCGCGTAGGAGCGCGGCGGGAGGAAGAGCGGGCGAATGCGGTCGACAGCGGCGGTGCACCCGGTCAGGACCAGCCAGCTCCAGACGAGGAACAGTGCGACGAACAGCGCGGACAGGACGACCTCAGGCAGGTGCGGGACCGTCCGTCGCACCGCTGGGACCCAGGGCGTCATCGCAACCTCCTTACCAGCAGTGCGAGAATCGCCGCGCCCATGCTACGAGTCTCCTCCCGCCCCGCCCCGAAGGCGTGCCGTGACAGACCCCGCGCCGACGAAGTCGGCGTACTCCGGGCATCGGCGGATCAGGGAGGCGTGCGTCGAGCCCGTGATCGTCCCCGATCCCGAGACGAATATGACGGCGTCGTCATCATCGATCAGCTCGAGGTCGTGCGTGACGATGAGGAAGGCCCGAGACCGGTCCTCGCCGATCGTCTGGCGGAAGACCGTGCGGACGGTCTGCTCGTCGAGGCCGATGAACGGCTCGTCCAGCAGGACGAGGCTGTCACCGGCCGCGAGCGCCTTGGCGATGGCGAGCCTCCTCCTCTCCCCGTTCGACAAGTTGGTCCCGTCCTCGGAGACGTAGGAGTCGAGCCCCAGCGGGAGCCGGGTCACCCGTCCCCTCAGGGACACCGCCTCAAGAGCCGCCCGGCCGTCGTCGTCCGTCAGGCCGACCCCGCGCGGGTCGAGGGCCTGCCGGACGGACTCCCCTCCCGGTCGCGTCTCCGCGAAGGCGACCCCCAGATGGTCCCTGAGGCCGGGGGACAGGGCGATGGTACCCGTGTGCGGGAGGAGGCCGACGAGCCCCTTGAGGAGCGTGGACTTCCCGCTTCCCGACGGCCCGACGATGAATGTCCTGGACGCCGGGGCGATCCTCAGGCTGACGTCGTCGATGACCCGGTTCCGCCCGAACCCGATGGTCAGCGCATCCGCCTCGATCAGGTCCTGGGACGCGACAGTGCGGTCCACGAAGTGCTGAGCATCGGTGCTGTCGAATATCTCCGTGTGTCGGTCGGTGTTCTGACGGACCTGGTTCAGAGTCACCACGAGGGTGAGCGTGTCCTTCAGACCGCTGGCGACCAAGCCGCCCGCGACCTGGATCATAAGGAGGGTGCCCAGGGACATGGCGCCCGACTGGAACCGTGCGGCGGAGTAGAGCGCCAGGCCGGCGCTGATCAGGAACGTGAAGATGCTCGACAGCCCCTGCGAGTAGCCGGTCGTCCGCACGACCTTGATATAGGAGTCGGTCAGCCTGCTGTTGGACTCCCCCCACGCCGTCGCGGTCGAGTCCGTCACCCCCAGGGTGATCATGTCGGCGATGCTCGCCAGGTCGCGCTGAACGAGCTGGCCGAACTCCTGCTGCCTGAGGATGTATGAGACGTTCGCCGAGTTCTGCTCGCCTATGAGGACCTGGTTGATGGCCAGGAACGCCGCCGAGCAGACGAGGATGCCGCAGGCGAGCCAGGGGTCGAGGAGAGCGAGGTAGGCGATGATGACCGCGGACGTGATCGTGGATGCGATCTGCGGCAGGGCCGAGACGATGATCGCGTCACGGATGGCGAAGCGGAAGCTGAGCCTTTCCATGAGGCTTCCGCGGCTGTTGCGCTCGAAGTAGGCCAGCGGCTTGGCGAGCAGGCTCGAGAAGAGTCGGTTGGAGTACCTCGCATCGAAGGAGCGCGCCCCGGCGGCAGTCCCGTGCACCTTTGTGACGACGGACAGGACGGACGCCAGCAGGATGCCGGTCACCAAGAGGGCGGATACTGCCGCGCTCCGGTGCTGGTCGACCAGGTCGCGCAGCGCCCAGGACAGGCCGAGTGCGCTGACCTGCGTCAGGAGGTAGGCCAGGAGCATCATGAGGTGGCTGCGCTGGCCCAGGGCGTTGACGACGCGGCGCAGGGCATACCTCCCCGGAGTCCGCGCTGCCTGCTTCGCCAGCAGCGCGGTATCCTGGGGGTAAAAGGAGAAGATAGCGCCGCTCGCACGCTCCTCGAAGTCTTCCTCACGGAGGTCGTAGCGGCCGATGGCCGGGTCATGAACCCGCATCTTCCGCCGGCTCCGCGCCGCTCTGACCACGACATAGTGGTGGGGCGTGAAGTGCACGATCGAAGTCTCCCGGGACGCCGTGAGAGCTCTCCAGACCTCCGACGGGCTCCCGCGTCTGGCCCGCAGCCGCAGGCCGTAGCCCGCGGTGAGGGCGCGCAGCTCCGCCGCGGAGATGCCCTCCGACTCGAAGGCGGTGGTCTGCCTGATCAGCTGCCACGGCTGCCTGTTGATGCCGTACGTGCTGAGCGTCATGGCGAAGCAGGCCAGCAGGCAGTCGCGCTCGGACTGCTGAAGTATTGTCCTCATGAGGTCATGCCCTCGGGCGTGATGGGGAGCAGCGGCTCCAGCGTGGGGCGGGGACCCGCGTGGACGTGCAGGGCGTGCAGGACGCCCGCCAGGCCGGTCATCAGCGCGTAGGACTGGTGGGTATCCGTCCCGCAGCGCCAGTCCCCGCCCAGGCCGAACGCCGCGACCTCGGCGAAGGCCTGTGCGATCCGGGCGTGGTAGCCGCTGACGGCTGATGTCCTGTCGAGGTAGTCCAGTGTCAACAGGCTGCCGGCGACGCCGTGGCACAGCGAGAAGCTCTCGGTGTCGTGGATTGCGGTGATCAGGTAGTCGGCCACGCGGCGCAGGTCGTCCGTGAAGCGCTCGCGGACGGTTGCGGGGAGCAGATCGCCTCCGGTGCGCTTGTCGAGCTCGAGGGCGGTGATCCTGGCGACCGCCAGTCCGGTCGCCCCGTGGCACCAGTGGGAGCTCGATGCCGGCGCCTCCTCTATGCGCAGGTCCTGCCACATGCCGTCGGCGGTGCGCAGGCGCTCGTCGGTCTGCAGGGCGGCCAGCCCCACCTCGACGTACTCCCGGCGTCCGGTTGTCACCCCGGCCACGAGCAGGGCGGTGCCGATTCCAGCGTTTCCGTGGGCGAAGCTGGCGTTATTGAGCCGGTTCTTTCGCTCCAGCGGCCACTGGAGGACGTCGGCTGAGGTGTCCCGGGAGTCGACCAGGTGCTGCGCCAGCGCGTCTATCACGTCGATCTCCGCGAGGTCCCGGGCGTGGCGCCATGAGAGGATGATTCCGGCGCTGCCCCCTATGACGTCGTACACGGAGTCGTCTTTGACGGACTCCCGCGGGTCGATGTCGGGCGAGTGCTGGGTGAGGAGGGGGCTCGACGGGCCGAGGTAGACCGAGCGTGACGCGTCCTGGGCCAGGATCTGGGGGCTGACCGGGGTGACATCTTGTCCGAGGGCGTACTGGACGCCCTGGATGCCGTTGTAGATCCCGTCGGAGAGGGGACTGATGACGAGATTGTCCCTGTCGTCGACCGTTACGCTCTCCCAGCTCACGGAGTCGTCCGGGCCGGTGACCATAGCATCGCCGATCTGCTCGCGCAGGGTGTCGATGGCCGTCGCGACCGGTGAGGTGCGGGCGGGCCGGATCGCTTTGGCCCGGCGGGAGGGGTCGCTCCAGCGATGGGCCTGCATCTGCTGGGCACCGACCAGGGCGAAGGTGATGATGTTCATCTGGAGGTCCCGGTCCGCGGCAGACAGTCCCGCCATGTGGTCGAGCACCGTGTTGTAGGGGCTTGAGTCGAGGACGCAGACCGTGCGGCCGCTCTCGTCGACGACGTTCCTCGACGTGAGGTCGCAGCGGAAGGAGGGGATGAGGCCCGCGCGCAGACTCTCGCACTCCGAGTCGATGAGGGGCCCGGCGAGCGCGGTGTTCGAACGGCGCAGGTGGTCGAGTACATCGTCGGCACGGCCCTTGAATCGCTGGCTGCCGAGGGCCTGACGGACGGCGACGTACTCACTGGTGTTCCTGGCCAGGACGCGCGTCACGCACGCTTCGGCCCACTGAGAGACGGCCGCCGCCACACCGTCGGTGCTCCTCAGGTAGGCGTTGTAGGCCTCGCGGAAGCCGGTGAGGAGTGACGGAACATAATGATCGTACCGGATACGGGTCTCCTTCCCGTTGGACTGTGCGCGCGTGAAGGGGAGGTGGTCCGTGACCTTCGTGATGTTCATGCGGCGCTCGAAGCGCATATTGTCGGTCGCCACGTCTTTGAGAACCCGGATCTCGCGGCGCAGCTCGTTCGCGGCGATGGCCGAGACGTCGGGGGCGCCGCTGTCCGCCGCGCCCAGCGGCAGCATGCCGGTCAAGAGCACGCTGTCCGCCAGCCGGTCGACGATATGCAGCGCGGCCGCGGTGGGCGCTCTGGTGGGGAGGAGCCGCACGGAGCCCACGGTCTCGGAATCGACGAGGACGGGGCAGTCCCCGTGCGGAATAATGTTCTCATAGTGGAGGTCGCTGGTCTGCAGCAAATAGGCCAGAAACAGCAGTTGACCGAGGCGCGCGTAGTAGGCGCTGGCCTCCTCGGGGCTGGTGAGCGGCAGTCGACTGACCTCCTTGGACCAGGTGTAGCCCCCCGATCTGAATGACTCCTCCCACGTCAGGGGCAGGAGCGAGTCGTCAGAGCCGTCCATGATCGCCGCCCAGACCGACGTCATCATGGCGGCATTCGCACTGGGATGGCCCTTGCGGAACAGGCGGACGCCGGCGGCGGTCAGACGTGCGGCGGGCTCCTGGTCGTGCCAGTCGCCCATGGCGGTGACCTCGATCGGCCGGGCCGGTTCGACGGTGGGGACGTAGCCGTGCTCGAACAGGGCCGACCAGTCCCGGGAGAGTGCCGCGGCGGCGGAGCGGGTGAAGGCCAGGTCGCGGTTGTTGTCGGCCAGGATCCGGTCGATAATGTCTTTATTGTCTCGTTTGAAGCCCTCGAGGAAATCATGCGTTCCCGAGTCGGTCTGGAACTCCTCGAACCGTTGCTCGGAGGTGTCCGCGTGAAGACGGCCGAGGTGCTTGGCCCTGTGCAGGTCGAGGAGCAGGGGAGAAATGGTGTAGAAAAGGATACGCTCGTTGGACCAGTCGTCGGCGTTGAGGCCGAGATCGGTCCGTAGATTGTCGGTGAACTGTGTGAAGACGGCGGTTGTGGGCTCAACGAGGTGTGACTGGATCATGGGGATTCTTCCGGGGGTCGGGTGACTTTCGGGTCTCGTGCTGGTTTACGTGTCTACCGGCCTATTGGACGGTCAATGGTCAGCAGCAGGTGAAGATGAATGCCCAGGAGTTGTAGTAGCACTCGTGGGAGATGGTGTGGAACACCCCGTTCCCTGCGCCGAGGGTGGCGTCGAGTTCGGCGTCGGTCATCTCAACGAGAATGTCAGCAGTCATAATATGTCCTTTCTTGGTTCTGAGTGAGGTGTGAGGGTGAGATCCGAAAGCCACCCGACGGTGATCGCGGTCACGGGACGAGTCTTTGCCTTGTGGGACGGGAGCGCTAGTGGCTGAAGTCGTTTGTCACCCTGGGGTGACAGTGGTTGCGGAATTGTTATCCGGGGCGGTTTGCGTAACAGAACAATATCTTTGTCGCACTTTTTGTTTCACTGTTATCTGATTTGATCGTGGTGCCGCTGACGGCGGTGATGTCGATAGAGTGAAACCTCATGATTCCGGGGAATACTCCGACCCGCCGGGTCGCCGGCCCGCGGCAGTACCCCATGGGTGACAGCTTCAGCTCCAGCGGTGCGGGCGGGCACCGCCTCGAGGTCTCATGGCTCCATGAGCACAGCAGCGAACTCCCCCGCACCCGCGACCGCGCCCTGGTCGGCTCCAGGCCGGCCGCCCGCGCAGCAGTCGGCTCCCGCGACGCTCGGCCCGGCGGGACAGCCGTCCTCCGGCCCCGGACGCGGCGCGCACGACCTGGTCGTCGCCACCGACGGCCTGACGAAGACCTACGGCGACTTCCACGCCGTCGACCACGTGGACCTGCGGGTCCCCCACGGCGGCATCTACGGGTTCCTCGGCCCCAACGGCGCCGGGAAGTCCACCACCATGAAGCTCCTCCTGGGGTTGACCCGCCCCACCTCGGGGACCATGAGCGTCATGGGCCACCCGGTGAGCGTCCGCTCGCCCTTGCCGGCCGGTACCATCGGCTCCCTCATCGAGGGGCCCTCCTACTACCCGAGGCTCACCGGCCCGGAGAATCTCACCATGGTCGCCGACTATCTCGGCCTGCCGCGGGCGCGCGTCCAGCACACCCTGGCCACCGTCGCACTGACCGGCCAGGACAAGAAGCTCGTCAAGGACTACTCCCTGGGTATGAAGCAGCGTCTGGGGCTGGCCATGGCCCTCCTGGCCGACCCTCCGCTCATGCTTCTGGACGAACCGACCAACGGACTGGACCCCGCCGGCGTCGCCGAGATCCGCCAGCTCATCATGGCCCTGGCCCGCCAGGAGGGCATGACCGTCCTCGTCTCCTCCCACATCCTCAGCGAGATCGAGCAGATGGCGGATATCGTCGGCATCATCTGCGCCGGGCGGTTGCGCTATCAGGGCCCACTGTCCGGGCTCCAGGACGACGGCGTCATCGACGTCACCGTCTCCGATCCGGCGGGTGCGGCCGCCCTGCTCGACGAGCAGCGCATCGCCCACCAGGTCCGCGGCCGGACGGTGCGCATCCCCATGCTTCCCGACGAGGTGGTCGGCGACCTGGTGACCAGCATCGTGCGCTCGAACAATACCGTGTTCCGTGTGCAGACGGTCCGTAAGACCCTGGAGCAGGCCTTCCTCGAACTCACCGACCCGCTCGGCCACCGATCCGGCCCGGCCGCGAGCGCCGCCTCGCCGATGCCTGCCCCCGGCGTCCGCCCGTCAATGACCGCGCCCGACCCCACCTCGTTCCCGGCGGCCGCAAGCCCCTCGCCGGTGGCCGTGGGCACCGGTTATCCGACGGCCGCTCCCACCACCCGTATTCCGACCGGGCGGGGGGTGCAGCGGTGAGCACCATCGGCATGGAGCTACACAAGATCAAGCGGCGCCGCTTCTGGCTCATGGCTGCAGGGGCTATGGGTCTCCAGTTCGCATGGGTGGCTGCCGCTACAGCCAGGCGGGCTAGCGGACCTCCTGAGATGCGTACGCTGGAGTTGTCTCTTAATGAGGTCCTCTCTCTGGCTACGTTGATGCCGCCGATTATTGCAGCAATACTGGCCTCCCGTCTGGCGACGGTGGACACCGAAGAGCGGATGGGGTTGCTGCTCACCGCTCTGGGGCAGCGTGAGAGCACCCGTTTTGTCGGGAAGCTCTCTCTGGGGTCCATTGTCCTTGTGCTCGGCCAGGTTCTGCTTGTGGCGTATGTCGCCCTGATGGGTCCAGGGATGGGGCTGAAAACAACACCGGCCTATCAGGAGGCGCTGTGGCCCGCCCTGATCGTCGTGGCGGCCGCCTCGGTGGCGGCGGTGGCGGTTCAGCTGACATTGGCGGTCTGCGTTCACAAACAGGGAGTCGGACTGGGGGTCGGCGCTCTGGCGGCCTTCCTCTGCTCCGGTCTGCCGCCCTATCATCTGGCACCGCTGGGCTGGCTGATTCCGTGGGGGGTCGCTGGCGCCGCCAGCCCGATTGATTACGCTCCCACATTACGCGCCGGCACGGTCTTGCTGGTGTCCCGCCCATGGCTCAATTCTGCACTCGCCGTCATCGTCGCCATTGTCTGGGTCGTACTGGCCAACCTCGTTATCGTTTACAAGGAGAGTCATCGATGAGCGTCTCAACAGTCTCTTTGCTCCCGGCCTCGCCGGAGCCCTTCATGAGTTCTTCGCAGCGTCAGGGATCTCGATCTGGTCCGTCGGTGCGGGCGGCCTGGGTGTGGGAGAACCGTAAGGCCTCCAGTCGTTGGTACTGGGTGGCGCTGGTGGTCTTGTGCACTCTTGGGATGGCGTCCGGATCGAGCCAGTATGTCAGTTATCGGGACGTATTCGATGCTCAGGGGGCGAGCTGGCTGGCCGTGTGGGGACAGGCAACGCTTCTGCCGTCCATGATGTTCATCCCTCTACTCGTGGGGGCGCTCATCGCGCAGATCGCCGCCGGCGAGCATGCGGGACGAAACTGGCAGCGTATGAACGCGAACCGTCTGCAGGACGCTATGATCCTCGGTAAAATCCTCCATATGGCCCAGGTCGCACTGCTCAGTGCGTTGGTACTCCTGGTGGAGTTCGTCATAACGGGGCTGCTGCTCGGATTCGACCCGGCAGGGCTCGGGCCGTACGCAGAGCGCATTGTTCCTGTTGCCGTGTCGATCCTTGCCGCTGAGCTGTTCTTCGCCTGGCTCGGCGTTATCATGACATCATTCTCCTCGGTCATGGCTACCGTGCTGGTGGTGGTTGTGGCTGGGTCCGCTATCACGGTGATGGCTCCTCGGGCCGGTGCTCTTCTCCCGTCGTCGTTCATAACCGCAGCCTGTGCTTCTCGTGATCCTGGTAGTATCGACTCCATGAGTTCTATGATCTTCGTCACTTTACTCGGCATCCTGTGGGCGCTCGTATGGGCACTGGCGCTGCGGCGCGCCGTCAACCGGGCCTCATGAGCGCGACCCCGCAGACAATGTCCCCGCGCCCCCTCCTGGACCGGGTCGTGGCCGCATGGCGCACCATGACCCGGCTCGGGGGCTCGACTCCGTCGACAATTCCCGCACCCCTCGGATCATCCGCGGAGCCCGCTCGGCCCGAGCCGACCGCGACGGAAATGAGGGCCCCGCGGACCCTCCTGGACCGTAGTGTCGGCTGGTGGCGCACCAGCGTCGTGACGCTGTGGGGCGTCGTGGCCGCCATGGCCCTGTTCGAGCTGCTCGTCCTGAACCACTCTCTGTCCGGGAACCCCGACATCAGCATCGGCTCATGGACGCTCCTGTGCATCCTCGCCGTGCTGACCCTGCTCGGCCGACGCCGCTGGCCGCTCGCGGCCGTCATCGCCACCGGCCTGGCCTCAGCGGTCACCGACCTGTGGGGACCGAGGTCGATCCTGGCCCTGCCTCCGCTGGTGGCCCTCTACTCCCTGTTCGTCATCGCCGGGACCCTTCAGCGCGTGATCGGCCTGCTCGTCATCACCGCCTGCTGGATCCTCCCCGCCGTTCTGACCGGTTCCTCTCCCCTGGTCGAGGTGGTTGCCCCCGATGTCTTCTTCCTCGCCGCCGCCGTCACTGCGGCATCGATCTCCCGGTCCCGCAGAGAGGCCCTCGAGCACGGCGACGCCCAGTTCGCCGCCCACACCGCCGAGCAGCGGCTCACCGCACAGCGCGACGCCGCCCGCAGCCAGGCGCGCGTGGCCGCCGAGCTCCACGACTCCGTAGGGCACGACCTGACCGCCATCCTCTCCCTATCCGAGGGCCTGGCGGGCATCACGGGGGACGCCGAGCTCGACGAGGTCATCACCGCCATCAACGCCCTCGCCCGCGACGGACTCGCTGACACGCGTCACGCCGTCGACGCCCTCCAGCCCGCCGCCGCCGAACCGGGCAGGAGAACGCCTGCTGAGCAGCCCCCCGCCGCCCTCGGACCGGCCGGCGCCCTCCACGGATGGGACGACCTCGCCGGCGTCCTGGGCACCACGCGCCGCACCGGCCTCGCCGTCGCCCTGGCCGAGACCGGACCGCGCCCCGAGGATCCCGTCATCGCGGACACCGTCTTCACCGTCGTGCGCGAGGCCCTAACCAACGTTATGCGCCACGCCGCAGGCGCCACCCGCATCGTCCTCGCTCTGGACCACGACGACTCCGCCACCCGGATCACGGTGTCCGACGACGGCGCCAATACCCAGGATGCCGGAGCCCAGCGACGACCCGTGCCCCCGCCCGGCAACGGGCTGACCCACCTGGCCGATATGCTCCGCGAGCGCGGTGGCGTCCTGAGCGCCGGCCCCATCCCCGGCGGATGGAGCCTGCGCGCCGTCATCCCCCTTCAGCCCTTTGGGAAGAACCTATGACGACCTCATCCTCCAGCGGCGCAAGCGGGTCCGGCGGGCCGATCACCGTCATGATCGTCGATGACCAGAAGGGCGCCCGCATGGGCATGTCCCTCATGATCAGACGGGCCCCCGACATGCAGGTCCTCGGCCTCGCCGTCGACGGCCGGGACGCCCTCGACCAGCTCGCCCGCCTGAGCGGCGCCCACCGGCCGCTGCCCCACGTCATACTCATGGACGTTCGCATGCCCGTCCTCAACGGGGTCGACGCCACCGCGCGCATCACCCAGCTCTACCCGTCCATCAGAACGCTGGTGCTGACCACCTACGACCAGGACGATTACGCCTTCGGCGCGCTGTCCGCCGGAGCCTCGGGCTTCCTGCTCAAGGACAGTCGAATGGCGCAGCTCCACCAGGCGATCCGAGCCGTTGCCTGCGGCGACGCCATTCTCACCCCGCGCATCACCCGCCAGCTGATCAACCGGCACATGATCCGCTCGGCGACCTCGCCCCAGCAGCGCGCCGCCCAGAACCAGCTGGGGAGGCTGAGCCCGCGTGAGCGCGAGGTGGCCGAACTCGTCGCCCAGGGACTGACCAACGCCGAGATCGCGCAGCGCCTGATCATCGCCCCCGGCTCGGTGAAGAAGAACGTCACCCGCATCCTGTCCAAGCTGAACCTGCGCGACCGGGTGCAGCTCGTCATCCTCATGCGCGACGTCCAGGGATGAAACCCGCTGGCGTCTACGGGCCCGGATGGACCGGCTCACGTGCCGACGCCGACGATCGACGCCCGGGCTTCAGGCCGGGACTCGGGGCGGGGCATGAAGCGCCCCGCCCGCCGCGTCCGTGCCGGAGGACGCGAGGCAGTAAGGTCCCGCCCGATTGAGCAGACAGTCGTTTACTGTAACGAGACCATGCCGTCCCCGTCAGTCGCCGCAGGCCGATGTCGGGTCTGGCATACTCGCACGATGTGAGCGCACAGTCCTCATCAGCCGCGTCCGGCCCCGGCCGGAGCCGGCGTACACGCAATCGTCGAGGCGAAGGATGGCGCCTGCGCGAGGACTTGCTCAACGCGGCCGACAGCCTGCTGGACGAGGTCGCGTCCCCGGACACGATCTCCCTGCGCGAGGTGGCACGACGCGCCGGTGTCTCGCCGATGGCGCCCTACCGTCACTTCGCCAGCAGCCAGGAGCTGGTCGGCGAGGTGCTCACCAAGCGCTTCGCCGCGCTCGCGGCGGCCTTGACTGAGGGGGTGAGGCTCGATGATCTGATCCCCGAACGGGCCCGTGCCCAGTTGATCGTCATGGCCGAGCGCTACGTGGAATGGGGGAGAACCAGCTCCGCCACCTATCACGGTCTGTTCGACAGCTCCAGGGTGCCCGCCGAGCAGATGAATATGCCCGGCGCTGAGCTGTTCGACGCCGTTGCCACGCTGATCGGTGCCTGCTCGACGCATGACGACCTGGACGCGCAGACGGCGGCGCGCCTGTTCTGGTGCGGGCTACACGGGATCGTGTCGTTGCCCGAACGCGGCGTCCTTGTCGGTTGGACATCGGACCAGGACATGATCGCGGATCTCGTGCGTCTGACGACCTCCGGCTGAGGGCGTCGCGGCGAAGTTCGGTAGCCATTCAGCTCGGTGGCCTGCAGCACCGCCCTCCTCGCACGTCATACGAGCGAGCTCGTCGACGTGCTCGTCGTCGGGGTGGCGGGATTTGAACCCACGGCCTCTTCGTCCCGAACGAAGCGCGCTACCAAGCTGCGCCACACCCCGCGTGCAGCAGGGAACAGCATAGTCGGATCGTCACAATGGAAGGAAATTCGGCTGAGGAGGCGTCGGTCACGCGCCGCTCGGTCTTGCATCCTGCGTCGGGAAGCGGGTTCACTGACGTCGCACGTGCTCTCGCCCCGCCGCTATCGATCCCGGCCCGGAGTCGTCGCCCGCCGACTCCGGGCCGACGGTGCGTGCGGGTCCGGGGAGACCGGGAGGGAGATCAGGATGAGAATCGAAGCCGTCACCGGTGACATCACCACGCAGCAGGTCGACGCCATCGTCAACGCCGCCAACCGCGCGCTTCTGGGCGGAGGAGGAGTCGATGGCGCCATCCACCGTGCCGCCGGCCCGGAGCTGCTCGCCGCCTGCAAGGCGCTGCGCCGCACCGAGCTGCCCGGCGGCCTGGACGTCGGGCACGCCATCGAGACTCCAGGCTTCGACTTGCCCGCCCGGTGGGTCATCCACACCGTCGGCCCGAACCGTCACGCCGGGCAGAACGACCCCCGACTCCTGCGCGACGCCTTCGCGAGCAGTCTGGAGCTCGCCGTTCGGCTGGGCTGCCGTTCCATCGCCCTGCCGGCCGTGAGCGCCGGCGCCTTCGGATGGTCGATGGAGGATGTCGCCCGGATCGCCGTCGACCAGGCACGGCAGCTGGAGGCCCGCGCCGCCGCCCCGCAGGCCGTGGTCGCCCTGGAACTCATCCGTTTCGTCCTCGCCTCACCACGGGCCCTGACGACCTTCGAGCGCGAACTCTCGCGCACGGCGCCGTCGAGCAATCCGCAGACCCGATAGGGTCGCCGCTGATCCGGCGTCGAGATGCGGATGGGAAGTGGAATCGCGCTCAGGCCGCCGGCCGCAGCGTGAGTAGGGTCGCTTCGGGAGGACAGGCCAGACGCACGGGCGTGTACGGGCTCGTGCCCAACCCCGCTGAGACGTGCAGGTACATGTCACCAGTCGCTTCCGACGTGCCGGTGCGCCCCGGCCATTGCGACAGGCCTGAGGCCCGCCCCCGATCGAGGTCGCAGTTGGTCACCAGCGCTCCGACACCGGGCAGGCACAGCTGACCCCCGTGCGTGTGGCCTGCCAGTGCCAGCCCGACGCCGTCGGCCGCCATGGCGTCGAGCACGCGCCGATAGGGGGAGTGGACCAGCCCGATCCGCAACCGATGGCCGTCGCGGTCGCGCACCGCGATTCCCGAGCTTTCCTGCGCCGGGTGCCCCGGCGCAGGATAGGCGTCGCGTTCGGCGTGCGGATCATCCACGCCCACCAGGTCGATGCGTCTGCCGCCCGTGATGAGTGTGCCGCGGGTGTTGGTCAGATCGGTCCACCCGCCCGAGGCCTGCAGATCGCGCACCGCCTCCCACGGCAGCGCAATCTCGGCCTCGTCGAGTCCCTCGTAGGCCGACACCGGGTTCGTACGCAGATAGCGCGTGGGGAGTCTGAAAAGCGTCGTGCGATAGTCGTGGTCTCCCAGGACGAAGGCTCCGGGCAGGCCGAGGAGGGGTTCGAGCGCGCGCGCGAGTGGTTCCAGGCCACTGGCGAAGGACAGGTTGTCCCCGGTGTTGACGACGACGTCCGGGCGTACTCGAGCCAACTCCCGCACCCAGGCCACTCGAGCCTCAGTGCGGTCGGTCAGGTGCAGATCCGCCAGGTGCAGGACTGTCAGGGGCCGCTCGCCGGGGGCGAGGACGGGGACATCGATACGACGCAGGACGGGGCGGCGCGCCTCCAGGAGCGTATAGCCGAGCAGGCAGATCCCCGCGGCGGTCACACCTCCCGCGGCACGGGCGAGCGTGCGCGCCGTGCTGTGCGTGATGGGCATTGCGTGTCAGTTCCCGCCCGGGGTTCCGGAGGCATGAGCCCCGAGGCTCGGCTGACTGAAGCCCGGATCGGGTTGTCCCGCCAGCGCCTCGTTCATGTACTGCTGCCACAGCGGCGCCGGGGCGTCCGAACCGTACATGGTCGTGTAGTAGTGACCGCCGATGGTCTGGTGGTCCATCCGGGAGTAGCCCTCCGAGTGGCCCAGCCACACGGACGCCGCCAGCTGCGGTGTGAAGCCTGTGAACCAGGCGTTGTCCATGTCCTCGGTCGTACCGGTCTTGCCGGCCGCCGTCCGGCCGCTGAGAGGAATGTCCTTTCCGGTGCCGTCCTTATCGAATACGTGGGTGAGGGTCAGCGCTGTCTGATCCGCGGCGGTGGCGTCCATCGCCTGCCAGCAGTTGGCGGAGGGCACGTCCATCGGACTGCCGTCGGCGTCCTCGATGGAGTCGATGGCGATCGGACGGCAGTACATGCCGTGGGCTGCGAATGACGCGTAGGCGTTAGCCATCTGCAGCGGCGTGACCTCCTGCGAGCCCAGTGCGATCGAGGGCGTTGGAGTCAGGGGATCGCCGGAGTTATTGGTGACCCCGAGCTTGGCGGCCAGGTTCGTGATGTTGCAGATGTCCATTTCGGAGGTCATCTGGGCGAAGCCGACGTTGATGGACTGAGCAGTACTCTGAATCACGTTGTGCGCTCCGCTCTCGGAGTCATTGGCGTTCCTGACGTCCCATGTGTCGGCCTTGGAGGGATCGCAGGAGATGTTCCACGTCGAGCGTCCGAAGGTCCGCGGCGAGGTGTTCATGGATGTGTAGCCGGAGCGGCCCTCCTGGTACCACTCCGCCAGGACGAAGGCCTTGAAGGTCGAGCCCGGCTGGAATCCGGAGCTGCCGCCGCCGGTCTCCAGACCGCCGTGGGAGGCGTCCGCACTGAGGGAGATCTGCGTCACTGAGGAATCGCTGTCGGTCGTCACGCCGTAGTCCGTGTTCTGACTCATGGCCATGATGCGGCCCGTGCCCGGTTCGACGGAGGCCAGTGCGGCTTTGACGTTGGAGGGGTCTCGTGTCGGCACGTAGTGCTGCACGGCGTCGTCCGCCGCCTGCTGCTTGCTCTGATCGAGCGTGGTGGTGATCGTCAGTCCTCCTCGCAGGAGCAGCTGCTTGCGCTCGGCCTCCGTGGCTCCGTAGAGATCGGAGTTCTCGATCTCGGAGACCACGTACTCGCAGAAGTAGGCCGCCGATCCGGCCGTGCCGCAGCCTCCGACGGTGTCCGACACGTTCAGAATGTCGGAGATCTGAGTGTTGTAACCGGCCTGCCACTCCTCATCGGTGATGAACTCCTCCTCGTGCATCTTGTCCAGGACCCAGTTCATACGGTCCTTCGCCTTATCCGGGTAGGCGATCGGATCGTACGCGCCCGGTGCGTTGGTCAGGCCCGCCAAGAGCGCCGACTCGGTGATCGACAGGTCCTTGGCGGAGTGCGAGAAGTAGTGCCGCGCGGAGGCCTCGACCCCGTAGGTCGACGGGCCGAAGGCAGCGATATTGAGGTACCCCTCGAGGATCTGCTGCTTGGAGTACCTCTGCTCCAGGGTCAGTGCGTACTTGATCTCACGGATCTTGCGGGCGGCCGAGCGGGCGGTCGCGGCCGACTGCGCCGCCGTGTCGTCCTTCTGGATGGCGGCCTCCACCAGGACGTTGCGGACGTACTGCTGGGTCAGAGTCGATGCTCCCTGGGACCCGCCGTTGGCGTTGGAGACGACGGCGCGGATGATGCCGGTCGGATCGACGCCCTTGTGCTGGTAGAAGCGCTGGTCCTCCACGGCGACGATGGCGTTCTGCATGATGGGCGCGACCTCGTCCAGGGGCACGACGATGCGGTTCTCCGCGTAGAACTGGGCGATTTGCGTGCCGTCGGCGGCCTTGATGGTCGAGATCTGGCTCGGCTCGAGAACGTTGAAGTCGTCGGGCAGCTCATCGAAGAGCTTGGCGGAGGCGTTCGTCACAGCTGTCGCAGCGCCGACCATGGGCATCGCGAACCCTGCGGTGAGCACGCCGCCGGCGCTCGACAGAAGGACGAAGACCATGAGCATGGAGACCACCTGGGCCGACGTGAGTGACCTGCCGCGGGAGGGAGACTTCGACATGGGCACAGCCTACGGGGCAACCTGGTCTCGGCGCTGTGGGATTCGCCGCGATCGACCTGAGAAGGGTCTAGGAGTCGCTGGTGGGGTCGGTGTGAGCGGTGCGAGGCGCCTCGTGCGTCGATGCGGATTTGGCCTGAGGGCGACGCCTGACATACGGTCGTCGGTGTGACGCGGCTGACAGCGCGGTCGGCCGACCAGCTAGGGAGAAAGAAATGACGACCGATCAGACCTGGGCTGCCCGAGCAGCGTGCGCCGGCATCGAGCCGGACCAGCTCTTCGGTAAGGGCGCCGAGCAACGGGACATCCGGTCAGTGTGCTTCTCGTGTCCGGTTCGTATGGAGTGTCTCGCCGAGGCTCTCGACTCCGATTCCTCCTTCGGGGTGTGGGGCGGGCTGACCGAGCGCGAGCGGCGGGCTCTGCTGCGCCGCTTCCCGGAGGTGACCGACTGGAGCGAGTGGCTGCGGCAGGAGGATGACGACCTCGTCGCCGAGATCCACGCTCGCCGCGCCCCTCGGATCCTGGCCCGTGTGAGATGAGCTGTCGGACCCCGCTTCCGCTGCGCGCGGTGCTGCCCGTAGGCTCGCCCCATGACCACCTCGACCACATGGGAGTACGCCACCGTCCCCCTGCTCATCCACACCACTAAGCAGATCCTCGATCAGTGGGGCGCCGACGGGTGGGAGCTCGTCCAGGTCGTTCCCGGCCCGACCGGCTCGGACAGCCTCGTCGCCTATCTCAAGCGCCCCCGCGCCTGACTGCCGAGCGTCCCCTCCGGTCCGAGACCCAGGACTCCAGCGGGTCGCGGTCGGTGCCGGATCGGTCGGTCGCGGTCATCTCGGCTCGCCTCCGTCCTGGCGGCGGATCCCGCCACCAGGACGGGTCCGGCCCCTTCAGCGGGCGCGTCGACGGAGACGATCGACGTCGAGCAGTGTGACGGCACGGCCCTCCAGGCGGATCCACCCGCGGGAGACGAACTCGGCCAGTGACTTGTTGACCGTCTCGCGGGAAGCGCCCACCAGCTGCGCCAGTTCCTCCTGGGTCAGATCGTGGGGGACGTGCACACCGTCCTCCGTCGTCGAGCCGAAACGGTCGGCCAGGTCCAGCAGGGCCTTGGCGACGCGCCCGGGGACGTCGGAGAAGACCAGGTCGGCCAGAGCCGTGTTCGTGCGGCGCAGGCGCTGAGCCAGAGCTCGCAGCATGTCCTTGGCCAGGGCCGGGTGCGACTCGATGAACCCCATGAGCTGAGCGTGCTCGAGAGTGAGCAGCTCGGTGGGGGCGACGGCGGTGGCCGTCGTCGAGCGCGGGCCCGGGTCGAACAGTGTCAGCTCGCCGACCACCTCGCCGGGGCCGAGCACGGCCAGCAGATTCTCCCGCCCGTCCGCCGAGGCGTGGCCGAGCTTCACCTTGCCGGAGAGCAGGATGTAAAGGCGGTCACCCGCGTCCCCCTCGTTGAAGAGGGTCTCGCCACGACGCAGGGTCGTCTGCGTCATCATGGCGCGCAGCTCTTCCTGCTCTTCAGGGGTCATTCCCTCGAAAAGCGGGATTCTGGCGATGATGCTGTCTTCCACGAAGGTCCTCCTGGTGGGGTTGATCGTCTGAGTCCCGGCGCGCGGCGGGCAGGCTCACGCCCTATCCTGCCACGGCTTGTGATCTGTGGCACGCGGACCGACGCTGTAGTCTTGATTGTGATCTCGTCGCTCGCCGCTCGGCCGAGCACTCCGGGGGAGGGGGGAAGCGCCGAGGAGGATCCGGGGGCGCCGGGAAGGAGGTCGCGGGAGAACCGCGGGAAGCCAGGGAGAGGAGCCGCCGTGCCTGCACGTGTGTCGAGTCGCCCGGGGTCCCTCGTCTGGCGTGCGCGCGCCGTCGACGATGAGCTCGTCGAGCTCTATCCCGACGTCAGCTGCACCCTGGACCACAACGGCCCGTTCCAACTCCTGGTGGCCACGGTGCTGTCCGCCCAGACCACCGACGCCCGCGTCAACACGGTCACCCCAGGGCTCTTCGAGGCCTGCCCTGACGCCGCCGCACTGGCGGCCGCCGATCGGAGCGACCTCGAGGCGCGGCTGCGGCCGCTCGGCATGCAGCGCACGCGCGCCGCACGGCTCATCGATCTGGGCGGCGAACTGATCGAGCGCTTCGATGGCGCTGTCCCACCGGTGCGCGAGATGCTTGTCACCTTGCCGGGTGTGGGACGCAAGACCGCCAACGTCGTGCTGGGCGACGCCTTCGGGATGCCGGCGATCACCGTGGATACCCATGTGGGTCGTCTGTCGCGGCGCCTGGGGTGGACGACGTCGAAGGACCCGGTGCAGGTCGAGCGGGACCTGGCCGCGCTGTGGGAGCCGGAGCGCTGGACCGACGGCTGCCACCGACTCATCGAGCACGGACGGGCCGTATGCCGCTCGCGCTCGCCCCGTTGCGGGCAGTGCGCGCTGGTCGACTCCGGGCTGTGCCCGCGAGTGGGGGTGTGAGGTCGCGCCGGCCCCGCCGCCCGGTTACAGGCCCCGGCCGATCTCGATCAGGAAGGGCAGGATGATGTCGATCAGCCGGTCGGGCGCTTCCTCCTGGGGGAAGTGCCCGACGCCGCGCACGGTCACCTGGCGCAGGTGGCCGGCGACGTGGTGGGTGTCGCGGGCGTAGGCCTGCGCCGGCTGAAGCGGGTCCTGCTCGCCCTGCACGCTCATGACGGGGACGGTCACGGGATTGTCCAGGCAGGTCGCCTCCGCGTGGCTAAGAATCGTGCGGCGCACCGTCTCGAGTGCGGAATGCGCCGCGCCCGGCCGCGCCATGAGCGCCGCGTAGAATCCCGCCTGCTCGGCCGCGGCCTGCCTTGTGCGCGGGCCCGCCCAGGAGCGCAGCAATCGCTCGACGCCCGCCGTCGTGCGCAGCGACCGCTCCGGCAGCCCCGGCGTCTTGAGCCACAGGTACTGCAGGGCCGCTCCCGAGACGATCCGGCCGCGCAACGACCTGAGCGCCAGAGGGTGGGGTGCTCCCACGGGCGCCACGGCGGCGACCGTCGCCGGCTCCCGGCTCGCCAGCATCCAGGCGACCTGGCCGCCCAGCCCGGCCCCGACGACGACCGCTCTCTCGTGCCCGAGCGCCCGTACGACGGCGGCCAGGTCGGAGGCCAGGGTCACCAGGTCGTAGCCCGACGGCGGCCGGTCCGAACCGCCGAAGCCGCGCAGGTCCACGGCGGCGACGCGATGGCCCGCATCCGCCAGGGGCCCGATGACGTGGCGCCACGTCCACCAGCACTCGGGGAAGCCGTGAACGAGAAGAACCATCGGCTGGGAGGGGGGCGCGTCGAGGCGCGGTTCGACGGGCGGGACGGTACCGCCCTCGGTCGTCCCGCCGGCACCGGGGTCGCTATCGGTCCCGGCGCCGGCGAGCGGCTCCTCGGGCCCGGCGAGAGCCACATGGAATCGAGTCCCACCGGCCGTGAGGTCGCGGTGGGTCCAAGGGCCGGGAAGGGCGACGGTGACGGGCACCAGTGCAGCCTACCGGGCGGCGGATCGCCGGGCGCGCCGACGGGGTCCGACCGTCCGGTCGGGGGTGCGGGCCGCAGAGCGCCGCTGGGGCCGGCCTTCCGGGCGGTGGGTGCGGCGCCGTCCCCGGAGCCGGTGGATTCGCGCCTTCGGCCCGCCTTCGAGGCCGAGCTCACGTGCGGATCAGGTGCGTTCCGCTCCACCCGTTGCCGATCGCGTCCGCTACGGCCAAGGAGAAGTCCTCATAGCTGATCCGCCCGGTGAGGAACGGGGTCTCATCGTCCGACGGCGCAAGCCGCTTGTAATCGCCGGTGCACGGGCCATCGGGCAGGTAGTCGGGCGGCGGGACGAGATAGGTCCACGGGGCCGCGCATCCGCCGGTCTCGAGGTGATCTCTGAGCTCGGCGTGCGCGATCCCGCGCGGCAGCGTCGCCGCCGGAAAGCACGGGTGCTGCCAGAACCGGAGTCCGCCCGTCAGATGCAGGGATCCCGCGCCGCCCACGTGGACGATTCGCAGGTCGACGTCCTCATCGCTCGCCCGCCGGATCAGCTCGTGAAGATCGATCAGTGCGGTCGCCGCGATGTCCTCCCGCAGACGGATCGCGTTGACGACGACATCGATCCCCGCCAGGGATCGTCTCATCGTCGACGGATCGTCGAGGTCGATGAGGCGCACGCCGTCGGCGCCACGTTGGACGGGCGCGGTCTTCGCTCCCCTCCGGCGTGCGCCGGCGTACAGGCGCGCGCCCGGCGGGCGGTGCCTGAGCAGGGCGGCGCCGGTGCGGCCGGTGGCGCCGAGGACGAGTACGTTCGTGCCGGACATGCGAGTGCACTCCCCTTCCAACGGTAACGTTGGTCATTATCGTAGGAACGCTCGTGCACAAGATGCAACGGTTGCGTTGGAGATGTGGTTGAGAAGGTGACCCGATGGCATGGGATACGGCGGAGACCAGACGCAGGATCAAAAGGGCCGCGACAGCGGAATTCGCCCAGTACGGGCCCGACGGGACGGCGATCGAGCGGATCGCGAAGAAGGCCGGAGTCAACAAGGAGCGGGTGTACAACTA
>ERZ773038.347-NODE-347-length-31865-cov-6.302358_pt1 | contig 31865 bp, 34 predicted proteins | sample MGYA00511665_ERZ773038 | MGnify/ENA primary metagenome ERZ773038 (study PRJEB29015, sample SAMEA2737966) | human oral metagenome | biome: human oral; feature: human-associated habitat; material: dental | place: China | collected 2028 ... | reverse complement strand
CTTGAGATTAACGTAATCTACAATTAATTTCTGCTAATGCATCAATAATAGCTTGAATATTACCATCAATATCCTCATCATTCAGTGTACCGTCCATAGAGCGGAATTGCAAATTGTACGCAAGACTGCGATAACCGTCCTCGATATGTTCCCCTTCATACACATCAAAGATAGATGCACTTTCTAAATATTCCCCACCATGTTCTGTAATGATTGATAACACATCATCACTGGATACGGATACGGGTGCCACAATAGCGAGATCGCGACTGGTTCCCGGGAACTTACTGAAAGCTGTATAACGGAATGGCGGAATCGACAAAGATAATACCGCTTCCAAGTCGATTTCAAACATATATACCTTCCCAGGCAAGTCAAAATTCTTGCTCACTTGGGGATGTAATTCACCATACTGAGCAATCATTTTGCCGTCTACAACGTATTGAGAGCTTACTCCAGGATGGAAATATGGCTCGGTACCGCGATTAACAGTATAGTCCTTGACACCAAGCTTAGCCAATAAACCGTCGACGATGCCTTTTACATCATAGAAATCTGTAGTGCGTTCTGCTTGGTTCCAACCAGCTTGGTTTACCTTGCCCATCAAGATACCGCAGGCCATAGGACGTTCGTGAGGAACTTCGGTTAACGGTAAAGTCTTAGGTTCATATACATTTGCAGTTTCAAATAGCCAGAGATCCTTGTTCTGCTGCGCTATATTTCGTTGCGCCGCTTCGATAACAGCCGGCACCAATGTGGTACGCATATACGGAAATTCTTCAGAAATAGGATTCAAAATAGGAATCGCTGTATAACGACTATCACCTTTAGGCAACATCATATTGGCTAACCCGTCTTTATGCATGAAGCTAAAGGTAATGATTTGAGTCATGCCCATATCCGCCAATGTATGTGTCACCTTTTTAATGAGAGCTTTTTTAGGTGTCATACCGCCGGAGGATAGTACCGCAACAGGAATAGTCGGTTTAATATTGTCATAACCGTGAATACGAGCAATTTCCTCTGCAATATCAGGCATCACGGTCACATCTCCGCGCCAGGTCGGAACAAGAGCGGACAATTGATGACCCTCTTCGGTAATCACAAACTCAAGGGCTGTCAAAATACGGACCATTTCATCTTTTGATATATCGGTTCCCAAGTAGTCATTAATTTGTTCTACTGTAAAAGTAACGGTACGTTGTTCTACAGGATTTTTATATACATCGATAACGCCTACATCAACTTTACAAGTAGGACAGATCTGCTGTAATAATTGAGCCGCTCTGTCGATAGCATAGGCAGTGTATTTATGATTTACACCACGTTCAAAACGACCAGATGCCTCGGAACGCATGCCGAGAGCTTTTGCCGTGCGGCGAATAGACGGGCCGTTAAAGACGGCGGCTTCCAATATGACCGTAGTAGTTTCATTCGTTACTTCACTATCAAAGCCACCCATGATACCAGCTACGCCTACCGGACGTTCCGCATCGGCAATGATCAGCATGGAGTCATTCAATTCGCGCTCAGAACCGTCAAGTGTAACCAGAACTTCTCCATTTTGAGCACGTCTTGCCACTAATTGATGACCTTTTACATGGTCATAGTCATATGCATGCATAGGTTGACCAAGTTCCAACATAACGTAATTTGTCACGTCTACCACATTGTTAATAGGGCGAATACCGCTGTTACGCAAACGGTTTTGCATCCACAATGGAGACGGTTCAACGGTCACATTTGTAATTATACGGGATGTAAAACGGGTACAAAGATCATCAGCTTCGATGGATACAGATGCTTTACCTTCGATGGATTCACCGTTTTCATTCACCATGATAACGGGAAACAACGCTTTTTGATTTGTCATCAGACCGAACTCGCGAGATAAGCCAACCATAGAGAAACAATCTGCACGATTTGCGGTAAGTTCAAATTCATATACTATATCATTCAGGCCCAATACGTCTTTTACATCAAGACCGATTGGCGTATTTTCCGGAAAAATATAAATGCCTTGCGCTTCTTCGGGTAACACTAAGTCGCTGGAGATACCGAATTCTGCAACAGAACAGAACATACCTTCAGATACGACACCACGTAATTTACCCTTTTTAATTTCCGTACCGTCCGCTAAGCGAGATTTATGATATGCTACAGGTACGATTTGACCTACCGCAACATTAGTAGCAGCCGTTACGATTTGCTTTGTAACAGGTTCGCCTTCTTCTGTTAGGCATTCTACTTGACATACTTGTAATTTATCCGCATCCGGATGTTTAATAATCTCAATGATTTTACCGGTATAAATTTTCTTAATGCCCTTATCCATAGCAATGACATCTTCTACAGGAATACCCGCTTGTGTCAATTCATCGGCCAATTCCTGGGCAGGACGAGTCATATCCACAGGCACGTATTCATTCATCCACTGTAAGCTTGCTTTCATGAGTTCCTCCTAAAATTGTTCCAAGAATCGTACATCATCTTCGAAGAATAGACGTAAATCGTTAATGCCGTATAAAAGCATAGCAATACGCTCTACGCCCATACCAAAGGCAAAGCCTTTGACCTTTTCAGGATCATAACCGTTCATGCGCAACACATCAGGATGAACCATACCGCAGCCTAAGATTTCAAGCCAACCGGTATGGGAGCATACACGACAGCCTTCGCCGCCACACATAACACAGGAAATGTCCACTTCGGCAGATGGTTCTGTGAACGGGAAGAAGCTTGTACGGAAACGCACTTTTGTTTCATCTCCATACATATGACGCAAGAAAGATTCAAGGGTCCCTTTCAAGTCGGCAAATGTAATGTGCTCATCGATAATAAGCCCTTCCACTTGATGGAATACTGGGGAATGCGTCGCATCGTAATCCCAACGATATACCTTACCTGGTGCAATCATGCGGATTGGACTGTTCGGTTCATGGCGTTGCATTGTACGAGCTTGTACCGGAGAGGTATGCGTACGTAACAGGAAGTTTTCTGTAATATAGAAGGAGTCCTGCATATCACGTGCAGGATGATCTTTCGGCAAATTAAGGCATTCGAAGTTATAGTAATCCTGTTCAATCTCCGGCCCCTCTTCAACGGTATATCCCATTTTCATAAAGAAGTCCTCAATCATCTCATTAACCGCAGTTAAAGGATGAATATGACCAGATTTCGGTGCGCGACCAGGCAAAGTAATATCAATGCGTTCTTGTTCTAAACGGGCATTTAGCTCAGCTGCTTCCATGCGGGTCTTAACCGCATCGATTTTAGCCTCTAATTCTTCACGCACGGCATTAACGAGAGCGCCCGCCTTAGGGCGTTCTTCCGGAGATAATTTACCTAGCCCTTTTAATAAGGCCGTTATCTCACCTTTTTTACCCAAATATTTAACGCGTATATCTTGCAACGATCGTTGATCTGTCAACCCTTTAATGGCATCAAGGGCTTCAGCCTTAATCCGTTGTAGTTCTTCTTTCATTCAAGCATCCTCCTATAGTATAAAGTTCAAATTTCATTATACCAAATCAGGGTTGTCCTCTTCAATAAAACGCCATGGTAAATCAGGCAACGGCTTTTCTTCCAAGACATAAAATGTACCCCTTGCCAAATGAACGAGCTCCCCGAGTTCATTATAAATACGTGCCGTCGCAACCATAGTGGTTTTACCGTTATGTTCTACATTAGCCACACCGCGTAATAAGGTACCGCCTGTAACAGCTTTCACATAATTGCCGTTAATATCGATTGTACTCACGGATTTTCCTAAGGTAAAGCAGGATGAACCCATCAAGCTATCCGCAAAACCGATACAGACTGCACCGTGCAGATGGCCTCTAAAATTACAGTACTCCGTTGCATTCGTTTGTAATGTCATTTCGATATGACCGGCCTCAACGGCCGTAACCTCCGAATCTTTCACCCAAGAAAAAGGATTTTGCTCGCGCAGTTCGTTAAAATATTCTAATAAGCTCGTCGCCATGGGATTCTCCATTTTCAATTTACAATACATTTTAAATAAAATTTATTTCTACTCAATACACATATACATTCTTTCGTTGGTGGAACTTGAAGTTTTTCCATCAATATAAAATGGTGCGTTACGTAATCATTGTATCACGCAACGCACCATATGCGAATAGCTACCGTGTAAACAGTAGATCATTTATTCATAATGTAATGCATCAATAGGGTTCAATTTAGCCGCTTTACGGGCAGGGTAAATGCCGAAGATTAACCCGATAGCCATGGAGAAGCCGAAGGATAAGAAAATCGTCGGAACGGATATAACCGTATGCATACCGGATGCCGTACCAATTAATTTAGATACGCCGATACCGAAAGCAATACCAATGAGACCACCCATCAAACTGATAACGACGGCCTCGATTAAGAACTGTGTAACAATTACGCTGTACGTCGCCCCCAGAGCCTTACGTATACCGATTTCTCGAGTACGCTCCGTTACGGATACAAGCATGATGTTCATGATGCCGATACCGCCTACTACGAGCGAAATCGCCGCTACAGCACCTAAGAACAATGTAAATGTCCCGGTTGTCTCAGCTACTGTTTCCATAATAGATTTCATATTTTGAACATTAAAATCATCCAAATTCGTATCCTTAATATTATGACGAACACGTAATAAATTTTCTATATCCGCCTGTAATCTATCAATACCGTCATCATCCTTAGCTACAACATACAACATACGTAGGTAGTCAACACCTTCCACGCGTTCCATTGCCGTTGTATAAGGTATTAATATCGTATCATCTTGGTCATTACCCATTGAGCCGTTCCCTTTACTATTGAGGACTCCGATAACACGGAACGGGATGTTTTTAACCCGAATCTCCTGTCCGACAGGGTCTTCGTCGGCAAATAGATTTTTCACCACCGTCTGACCTACAACCGCTACACGTTCACGGTTTTTTACATTCTTATCGGAGAAAAAACGACCGGATGCCATTGACCAGTTATTTACATCCTGAAAGTTCGAGTTAACGCCTGACACGGATGTGGTCCAGTTTTTATTCTGATAAATCACCACATACGAATTATTAGTCATCGGACTGACAGCTTTCACACCGTCTAGCTTGGCAATCGCTTCATAGTCGGATATTTTTAAGGACTTCATGGACCCTGCCGAAGGTCTAACCCCCGGGGTACGTGCAGCCCCCGGCATAACTACCAGTAAATTGGAACCCAAGCTGGAAATAGACTCTTGAATGTTCTGCTTTACACCATTACCGATTGATACCAATGCAATAACGGCGGCTACACCGATGATAATACCCAGCATGGTCAATATAGACCGCATTTTATTAGCGACCAAGGAGGCCCAAGCCATTAAGAAACTTTCTCTATACATGAGGCACCTCCTCTACCGGAGTCATATTTGAATTAATCGAATCCTCCACAATTATTCCATCTTTGAGAACAACATTACGACTTGCATACGTTGCAATATCCGGTTCATGCGTTACGAGAATAATTGTTCGCCCTTCAGTATGAAGGCCACGAAAAATATTCATGACATCGATAGTCGACTTGGAATCGAGATTCCCTGTGGGCTCATCGGCCATAATGATTGAAGGGTCATTCGCCAACGCACGGGCAATGGCAACACGTTGTCGTTGCCCACCGGATAATTCGGACGGCAAGTGATCCATACGGTCTCCGAGGCCGACGGATTGTAATAACAAAGAAGCCCGCTCATTTCGATTTTTCTTGCCTACACCGGCATAAATCATAGGCAATGCCACATTTTCAAGAGCCGTTAATTTTGTTAGCAGATTAAAACTTTGGAATACAAAACCGATCTGTTTATTTCGCACAAACGCCAGTTCATCATCGGATAAGGTGGCAACCTCATCACCATTAAGACGATAAGAACCGGTCGTAGGGCGGTCCAAACAGCCGAGAATATTCATAAAGGTGGATTTACCGGAACCAGATGGTCCCATGATGGATATAAACTCGCCCTTATTGACAAGTAAATCAATGCCATGCAAAACAGGAACTGATAATTTGCCATTCACATAGGTCTTTGTAATCCCTTGTATATCAATTACTGATTGATTCATAAGCACCTTCTCTTAGAATGGTCCGCCTACATTACTCTTTGGTGCAGTCACATCACCGCTCACGATGATTTCGTCACCTTCAGACAAGCCTTTGAGAATTTGTACATTCGTATCTCCGGTTACGCCGGTAGATACAGCTGTTCTCACAGGTTGACCATCTTTAATAACATATACATATTCCCCTTGCTTATCAGTACGTACGGCTGTTAGAGGAACAACTAATGTATTCTTTATATCATCCCCGAAAATAGTGGCCCTCGCCGTCATTGTCGGCAAGAAATTACCCGCTATATCCTGAGGTATGGCAACTTTTACGGTATAGTACACTACACTCGTACTGGTTTTGCCTAATTCACCCTTTGTACCTTTAGCAATTTCAGATACATAGCCCGTGAAAGTCTCACCAGGTTTGGAGTCGACTGTAAACTCAACACGCGATCCGTTTTTAATATTTCCGATATCCGTTTCATCCACTGTGAGATAGATTTCTAAATTAGATAAATCGGCAATCGTGGCGATAATCATCTGTGTCGAAATCCCTGTACTGATCGTTTGGCCCGCCTTCAAAGGGGTACCCACAACGGTACCGGCCATCGGAGCCGTAATGGTGGCATCGCTCAAATCAGCTACAGCTTTATCATATACAGACTTAGCACGTTCATAGTCAGTAACGGAATCATCATATTTCTGTTGCGCAATCGCATTCTGATCAACCAAGGCTTTATAACGATTCATATCAAGTTCAGCCTTTGACATTGCTGCACGTGCATCGTCGACAGTGGCTTGTAATTGACGCGTATCAATATACGCAATAACCTGACCGGCTGTAACTTGGTCATTTTCCTTAACCAATACTGATTCAAGCTTGCCGGCTACATTTGTGGATACATCTACATAGTTGACAGGGTTAATTGTCCCTGTTGCAGAAATACTTGTTTTAACATCACCTTTTTCAACTTTACCCGTAGTATATAGTTTTTGTGATTGACTCGCATCATCGCTGTTAATGTAGTAATAAACACCGCCACCGAGTACACAGAGTACTACAGCACCGGTAATAATACGTTTGCGATGTTTTCTAAAAAATTCTTTCATTCTTATCTCCTTATAGAAAAATGAAGAACTGATTATATTCATGAGAATCTATAGCCAATCAGGCTATGTCTATCGGTTTTAATCAATTATACAGTACTATTGACTTTTACACAATATAATTTTATTGAGATAAAAAATGGCCCTTCGGGCCATTAACTACTTAAAATAGACAACAAAGTATATTGTTCTTCATTGATTGGAAACTGCAATTTTTCCGCTTCCTTATAGGATATAGTACGAATATGACCATCAATATACCCGATTAAACGATTATCTACGCCGCTCATCAATGTATTAATGCATACCTCACTCATACGGGCGGCTAAAATCGCATCAAATACGGAAGGTCCGCCACCACGTTGTAAATAACCTAGAACAGTCAAACTCGGGTCAAATTCCGTATGATTTTTTATAAATTCTTTTACTTCGCCACTTTTGTAGGCACCTTCTGCCACAAGTATAACGCTATACTCCTTACCTCGCAATTGAGTTTCCTTCAAATGGCGGCAAACTTCATGAAGCGGCATCGGATTCTCAGGTACCAGAACGATTTCAGCGCCACATGCAATCCCGGACTGCAAAGCAATATGTCCGGCCTTACGGCCCATTACTTCCACAATGGCTACCCGCTCATGAGAGTTCGATGTATCGCGGATATGCCCGACCGCATCAACAACAGTATTCAGTGCCGTATCAAATCCGATGGTATATTGCGTACCGCCCATATCATTATCAATAGTACAAGGAATTGTCATCGTTGACATACCGTGTCTTGATAAGCCCTGTGCACCGCGCATGGAACCGTCACCACCTATGACGATCAGATGATCGATACCATGACGCTTCAATATTTGATAAGCGTTCTCTTGCAAAGATTCATCTTGAAACTCAGGATACCTTGCCGTTTTAAGCATTGTACCGCCCTGAGTGATAATTCCGCCAACATCGCGAGCCTGTAGAGGGAATATAGCCTCTTGTATAATACCAAGATACCCCCGTTCAATGCCGAATACTTGAAAACCTTCATGGATTGCTTTTCTTGTAACGGCCCGAATGGCGGCGTTCATTCCCGGTGCGTCTCCACCGCTTGTTAATATTGCGATTTTTCTCATATCCATTACCCCCTCGTGGTATATCTTGTTTGGATATAGCATCTGATGGAATTGTATTATCTTTGGATCGACGCCTTGCTTTAAATTGTACCGCAGATGTTTCGAGCGCCTTTTCGATTCGCTGCATAAAATCAAAAGTTCGACCGTTTGTCGTATCTAATACATAGTCACACTGTTTATATACAGGTTTCCAGGATTGTATCATGGTATGAACAAAAGAATTCACATTTGTATAATCCATCGTCGGTCGTTTACCGATACGGCGATTAACACGACTTACAATACGAAATTGTGCTGCGCGAATACCGATGATATAGGAATATTTTTTCAATATCTTTAACGTACGATGTTCTATCGGAAAGTTTCCGCCTACTGAAATAACAGCTTCATGGTATAAGCATACCTTTTTTAAAACATCCATTTCAGCACGGCGAAATGCTTTTTCTCCGATTTTTTTATAAATATCTGCAATGGGCAAGCCAAAACGATCTTCCAATACGCGATCGGTATCTACGAATTGCCAGCCTTTTCGTTCCGCCAGATTGCGACCGAAGTGACTTTTTCCACTTCCCATAGAACCGATGAGCATAATATTTCGTTTAATTATCATGTATAGTGAGCCCCTTATCATTTCATATCTTTCATTTTACTATAATTCCATGTAAAAACAAAGATAGACCCTTTGGATATAACTCACCAGGGTCTATTTCTATTCATTATCTATAAAATTATAATAACATAAACGAATGAAAAAAGGCTTGAGTCTATTTATCGGACTTTATCATACATTGCACATATACAACATTGCCCTTTCGCTCAATATCTGCTATTTCTATATGATGTTGAGATTCTGCTTTCTCGACTGAATTCAACCAATTAAATAGACTTTCCGTACTGCCCAGCAACGTTAATTCCAGCATTTTTTCATGTTCCACCGTACTCACAATCATTAAGGGTTCGCCTCGCAAAGATTCCAATATCTGTTCATGAGACGTATCTTCATATTGAAACCGCATCAATAACTCGGCCTCTTTAGAGGTTAAATAATCAGATTTAACCTGCATATTTATAGTATATAACTCCATCTGCTCCGCTATGGAATATTGATGATTATAAAAATATACATATCCATATAGACAGACTCCGCTAAGGATTATCCAAAGCAGAAGCGCTCCCATGATTTTCTCCACCGGTAGCGTTGTGCTCGCCTTCAGATCCATCCATATGGAATGTATATTTTCCTTTATTCGCTTTAACTGTTCCATGACACTCAATTTTCGTCAATCGATGTTGAACATTATCCAAAAAAGCTCGACACCGTTCATCACTTATGCCCTCTCCATCAATGGATATATGCCCGTTCTTATACGCAAGATGATTTAAACTTATTTCTTGATTCATCGCCAGATCTAATATACAAATTATAACGGCATTATGTGAAAAACCTTTATCGCGTTGCAATATTTGATTACGCAAAGACATTACCGTATCATACTTTTGCCGTACGTCCACATACTGTCTATTATTTTTCACATCACACCACTGACCTACCTGATTCCGATAGGACTGATATGAAGTGATACATAAATAGATCGATATACAGCCTAACAGGAAAAATACAACACTTAATATATACCCTAAATATCGATACCTATGCCAAAAACTGTGCCATTGCAAAGAACGGGGCATAAGATTGATTAATTCATTATTACCATCCCTGACCAATCCACTTTAACCCCCTTGCCGCCATGCCTATGGCCATATCCCAATCAAGACATCCGATCTGGCATCGATTCCGGCCACGTCCTAACAATAGCAGAGGTATATATTCTATATCACCATACATATCTACAATAGAATTCAATTCACGCCATTTCTCCGTAGTAAGGTCTTCAGTTCCATAAAAATGAACTCCTTTAATTTCATCTATACCGAACTGCTGTAATTTCTCCTCGAGTCTTAAAATAGCCTCTTTTATATCTGATTCCGTTATAGGAACGATAACGTCCTGTACAGATACATCCTTCCACCAAGCCCATAAATGCATACCTTCCGGCTCTACAATCCCGGTTATGATTCCACTGCGTTGCATATAACTGTAACATATCGGTATAGGCCACCCATCAATAACATCTACCGGCGCATACGTATCCCGTATCCCCTGCTTCAATAACTCCAAATCATGCCGATCAACAGCCACCATGAACATGTAATAATTATGTCGTGGATATTCTCGACGACATGCATCCATTTGAAAGCAATCGCCATCAAAATCAAAATAGTCATCCACATTCCATTTAATAAATTCCTTCACATCAAAATCATGCGGATCATAAGCGGCCATATGCATTTGTGTCTTTATATCCGCAACAATACTATACTCTCCGTCATCTAAATCATAAGTTTCAATAAAATTTGCTACATCTTCATCAATGGAGCCGGTTCGTTTCATTTCAAGCGCATCGGTAATTACCATGGTTTTATTTTCAATATGTGCCGTTACACCGACGATTCTCTCATCGGTTACACATAGTCCCGCATGGACCTTTTTCTTTTCTTTCATATGTTCTCCTCAGTATGGTTTTATAGAAACTACATGCATATGATGATTTGTATCAACCGTAACATACATATGAATTCGACTGCTAATTTCATATGATTTTATCCTGCCGTAACTGATTACATGTCGTGGTATATCTTTACGCTTATCAGCCTCAATATAAATCGTGCAATCCTTATCATCAACAACCGATAACGGCTCATTAAAATCCCATCCATTCCCGGATTTACAATAGCCGACAAACCAGTGTGCTCCCCGTTCAGCTGCATAATGAGCCTCTTCAAGATGTAATTCATCCATTGTATTACTTTCACATATTTGACCTATATGAAGCCCGGTAAAAGCCACCAGCAATAAAAAAGTCATCGATAATATAGCCACATATGTAATGAATCCCGCATTATAAGTCTCTGTGTTCACTATCGCCCTCGTTCTCATCATGTATATACCAATTAAATATCGTCCCTCGACCTGTAGCCACTTCATAACCGGCTATACCGCCATAGCCCTCGGTATATGATTTTTCTTTAGCAAACCGATTATTAATGAACCAATGTAAATGAACCACACCGTACTCATCCATCGCAAATCCTTTATCCCGCGTATGATCTAAATGTCTTTTATCCGCAGTTCCGATAATGCGACTACCGCTGACAGGTTGTAAACTGCCGTCCGTTAGTTTACGATACAATGCATGTCGACGAATAACGAATGTAGTTCTTTTATTATCATGAATCATAAGGCTTTGATTGGCATCCTCAACCGTTACAGGAGCCTTATTCCACATTATATGGGCTACTACCATACGTCGTGTATAACGACCATCCTCCATCATCGATACACTATCGAGCAGCTTGGCATCCCACATGACAGCATAAAATATGACGCTCAACAGAATCGACAATATAATTGTAGAGATGGTTATACTGATAACAGTTGAGTATAAAATAAAGCCTGCTTGTTTATTTTTTTTTAAGACCCTTCTCATAATACTTACAATTCATATATACATCCTTTCAAGAATATAATTCATATCCATACAACTCATAGGTTATATACCTAGTTTCAATGTTCAATATCCGTACACAATGTATAAACAATGTGTCCGTTATCTAACGCCTGTACGGTTATATGCTGCATAGGAACACCTTTTATATCAATAAGCGCAGCACCTTTTCTGTAAGTTATGTTCATCCCGTTACTGATAATAAACTGTGACGGATAATCTCCGGCGGTAACATGTCCCGTTTTATAATATTCACACTTAGCCTCCTCCAAATATGTAAGAGTATCTTGCAAAATATGATCCCAATAGTAAGCCCGTTGAACAGAAAGACTTGCTAACCAGAACACGGACAATACGACGGGCAAAATAAATAGGATGATCATGGCTGATGCAAGTGCATCTCCATATAGAAAACCCGAATCAGTGAATTTCCTCCCACCGTATACGCCCCGTTTGTACAGATATCCAGATGCGATTTTTCTCACCACTTTCCTTATCTAATAAAACTATTTCCGTCTCATCATACGGTAAACCGAAAGCGGAAAAGGAAATCGTCGTTAAGGACCTCTGACTTTCAATTGACGTTGGTAACTGTATATCAACGGTATGATGATACATATCTTCCGCAATGGTGTATTTATTCTTATGCAGTACAAATGTCATGTGACCCAAGCGATTGGACTTATGCCCCAGCATAGACCATAACTGTACCTTTTTAATCATACATACGACCTCTTGTGTAGCTCCATTAAGAGTATAACGAGACGGCGTCGTCATCATAGGCATAGTTAGCGTGGCAATGAGTATTACTAAACCGATGGTAATAACCCACTCCACAAGTAGAGCACCTACCCTTGGCCCTTTAAGCTGACGAGTATCCATCTATACAATACCTCCATGTAACTCCCGCAGTGTAATGCACACCATCCGCCAAAGCATAGAAAGGGACCAAACGGTATATATCGTTTCTTATAGCCGCTCAGTAAGAGATAGAGTGAACCTGAGCAAAACGCTATGTAGAAGAAACAGATTAATTCCCACGGCGTCAACCATGTAGCGATAGCACAAAACCACTTTACATCACCTAGACCAAATCCCTTGTGACTGATATAGCGTATAAGTAATGTAATGAGGCCAACTACACAAACACCTGTAAGAACGTTCACTAAACTATAATCATTTATATAGCTGTATATACATCCTCCTATGGCAAGAATAACTGCACCTTCATCAGGCAGTATATAGTAATGCATATCGATGGTAGCACCTGCTAAGAGTATGAGTGAAAACACTGCATATAAAGCAACGTGAATATAAGATACTGCCTGTATACAAAACCATAGAGGGAGCATTATGGATGCTACATATATAACTAACGCGATAATATACTGTGTCCCTTTCATAAGCCTATCCTTATCAGACAAATACGAACTTACACATTATTGAAACTTAACAACATACAATCATCTTTACAATTTCAGCCATCCATCATGGTGTATTTGGAGCGGTAACGACGACAGATTTACCTGTATTACCGCTTACCTGTTCATAACTGATAGTATATTCCTTGCCTTTTGATGTTTTTACATGTTCCGTTAAATACCCTTCCTTATATAGACTTTCAACAGTCGGCGGTGTCTCTATGTTCTTGTCGATCATATACAACTGAGTGGCATTTTTAATAATCTGAATATCAGCAGTTTCCTTAGCCGCTTTAGCTTTATCCGCCGCGCTCATAAACTGTGGCATCGCAATGGCCGCCAATATTGCAATAACAGCAACCACCACCATTAATTCCACCAAGGTGAACCCGCCTTTGCGCGATCTTTTAAGGTCCTGCTGAACATGACCTAACTTCAGATGACTCACAACCCATTGACTACAGCGATGTAATCTTTCATCAACTGTATTGACAAACCGTAACATGTAATTCATACTATTCTCCTTTTCATTTCACACAAAACTCTTTTCTTTACGATAACAATTGTTACTCCTAATCAAAATAAACCTGCATAAATAACGATATGTCACTCAATATCCGCTGAGAGATGAAATTGACGTAAACAACGGATACATAACAGATACGACGAGTACAGCTACACCAATCCCCATAACCGTTAACAGAATAGGCTCCAACAGTCTCTCCAAACGCCCTATATACTTTGACAATATCAACTCGTAATAGCGACCGCAGTGATTCAACATCGTTACGAGCTCGCCACTTTCCTCTCCGATAGATACCATTTGCCATATGAAAGTATTCCCTATATGTGCAGCTTCTAAACTTTCATATAAAGAGTGACCGCTTAACAGTTCTTTTTTTACGTATTCACTGCATTCACGACCATATAGATTAGGCCATAAAGGTTGGGTGATCTCTACAGTTTGAATAATAGAAAGCCCCGCCTCCAACAACAATGCCCAAATCTTGAGCATACTCGTATAATACATACAGGTTAACCATTGATGACGATGAGCCAGTTGCCATAACCTACGATGTACTGCATGCCGTATACGATTTTGTTTATAGCCCCACAGGATACAGACGGCACCTAGAAAATGAATACCTATTGCCATTGTCGGATGATCCTTTAACCCTTGTCCTAATGCAAATAGAGCTCTAGTCATCATCGGTAATTCAATATGCATGGTCTCAAACACCTTCTGAAAGGACGGAATGATAAACAATACGGTGACAAAGAAAAATAAATTCATCAGAACCAAGAGAAATGCCGGATATGAGATAGCGCTGATAATCTTTTGACGCAGTTGCCGTTCCCATTCATAATGATGTGAAATATACCGCAGACTCTCTCCTAGCGTACCCGATGCCTCTCCGCTCTCAAGCAGAGCCAATGCGATAGGCGGACAACCTTCATTCCGAAACGCCTGAGACAAAGGTTGCCCTCGCTCAATTGATTCGTAAAGAGCCCTGTACACTAGTGCTCTACGACCATTACATAGCAAATGCAGAGCGCGTCTCAAAGGAACACCGGACTCTATCAGTAATCCCAACTGATAAGTTATATCGGCCACCACTTCATGACTCCATGATTGCACCTTTGATTTTTCTTTGCGGTTAATACGATAAATCCGGAATCCGTCACGTTTTAACCGAAGTACTATTTCTCGTTCGGATTCACCCCACAATACACCTTTTACGGTTTCATCCGCATCATTTCTTACTACATATTCATATGCATCCATGCTTACTCCTATGACAATTGCTGATCGAGTAAAGAATGTAACTGCTGATATCCACCGTATTGAGCTTTTACATCGCGCACCGACATTTCCAACGTCTTCATGGGCATCTGTGTTTCCTGTATGGAAACAATTTGCGGCTCTTTTCGGGTCCGTATAAGATTAGCCACCGCATGCGTATTTAATAAAATATCTCGAATCGTAATGAACTGTTGGTTCCACCGTAATAACCGTTGACATATTACTGCACGTAACACTTGAGAGATTTGACTGCGCACCTCTTCTTGTTGTTCACTTGGAAAAAGTGAAATCATTCTATGTACAGCCATTACAGCCCGTTGTGTATGCATCGTAGCCATTACCAAGTGACCCGTTTCAGCAGCATGCAAAGCCGCCTCCAGGGTTTCCCGATCACGCAGTTCGCCTACCATAATCACATCAGGATCTTCACGCAGCGCATCCCGTATTCCTGAGGACATAGAGATGATGTCACAACCCAATTGGCGTTGATGGATAAGGGATTTCTGCGCAACAAACTCGAACTCGATTGGATCCTCCAGTGTAATAATGTGTTTTTCCATCGTTTGATTAATATAATCAATGCAACACGCTAAGGTATAGCTTTTACCGCTACCCGTAGGGCCGCATACCAGAAGCAATCCGTCATGAGCGGCACATAAATTTTGCAATAACTTGCCTTCACCGGTATCATCCAATCCCAATTTATGGTGGCATAAAAGTCGCAACGTGCCGCATATGATGTGATTGGCACGATATAAATGAACCCTGATTCGTACGCCGCAGCAGGAGCATGCTTCGTCTAAAGACTGCCATTCGTCAGTTTCTATACCGCATCGCTGTAAGATATCCTCAATGAGTTCGGTTGTACAAATCGAATGTGTCGGCTTTAATCCGTCTCCACTTCGCAAATAAATCAACTGTCCACATTGTAAGTGAATATCTGTAGAAGATTTATCCAAAGCTTGCTGCACAATACCTTCAAGATCAACTATCTCACAACAAGAGTCCACAACGATGCACCTCCTCCAAAGATGTTATATGTCTCTGCACTGCATCATTTGCGGAGTCCTCAAGAGATAATAATAGATGAGACGCCAGATTATCCCAATCAGCCTCATTAAGAGGTATCTCCAAATACTCAAATAAAGCAGTTCTACCATGATATACAGTTCCATCAAAACGTCTGACTAAACGCTGTGCGACGGCACCTATTAAAGTAGCCCGAATCAAATAGGGCTCCACGCCCATATCCATAAGCCGTGTGACAACGCCCATAGCAGTATTGGTGTGAATTGTAGAGAGCACACGATGTCCTGTCAAAGCCGATTTAACGGCTAATTCGGCAGTCTCCCGATCTCGAATTTCTCCAATCATAATCGTATCCGGATCCTGACGCAGTACTGAGCGCAGCCCTTTGGCAAAGGTAAAACCGATTTTCTCATTGATACCGATTTGAATGGCACCTTTAATTTCCGCCTCAACCGGATCTTCCAGACAGATGAGCTTCGTTTCACGTAAATTAAGCATTCGCAACATAGAATATAATGTGGCTGTTTTACCACTGCCCGTAGGACCGCAAATTAACATGAGCCCATACGGTCTTTGCAGTAATTTTTTTATATGTTCAAAAATATGCTGCGGCATACCTAACGCTTCAAGACTTTTATGGCTCCCTTCATTTCCCATAAGACGGCACACTACAGTTTCACCATACAGACTGGGGAGTGTGGAAACGCGCATCGTTACAGATTCATTGCGATGCTTCCATACCCACCGTCCATCTTGAGGTAATCGCTTCTCACTGATATCAAGAGCGCTACATACCTTAATTCGATTTAATACGAGATCCGCCTCCTCATCAGGCAGTGTCATATGCGTCTGTAATAAACCATCTTGACGAAACCTGACATACACACCTTCTTCCATCGGATCAAAATGAATATCGCTCACATTATGTTGCAAAGCACATAGAATAATATCATCCAACGTTACATCTACATACATGGTCACCTCCTAAACCTTGCGGTATGTTTTTACCTCACCCTAACGTATGGCGTATATTGTTTCGACACAATATCTTAAATTCCTCTTTTATTTCTAAAAATCCACGAAGCGAAAAATTATAACTTTCACACAAATAAAAAAGCGCCCCGAAGGGCGCTGGTATCAGCATATTCTTGCCTAATACTGTTAAACGGAACTAAATTTAACAGTAACTGGATAATTTAAGTTATTATATCTGTTATTTTTTCAAATTATAAAAGACATCATTACCTTTATATTGAGCTGTTTCATACAGCATTTCTTCAATGCGCAACAACTGATTGTACTTCGCAACACGCTCAGAACGAGCCGGTGCACCTGTTTTAATTTGACCGGCATTGACGGCTACTGCAATATCTGCAATGAAGGTATCTTCAGTTTCACCGGAGCGATGAGATACAACACATGTATAACCGGCACGTTTAGCGAGTTCCATTGCATCAAAAGCCTCTGTAAGCGTACCGATTTGATTTACTTTCACCAAAATGGAATTGCCTACACCGAGTTCAATGCCTTTTGCCAAACGTTTTGTATTCGTTACGAACAAATCATCTCCAACAAGTTGCACACGACCACCAAGGCGGCCTGTCAATAATTTCCAACCGTCCCAGTCTTCTTCGGCAAGACCGTCCTCGATAGATACGATTGGATATTTGCCCACAAGGTATTCGTAGAACTCGACCATTTCAGTTGCAGTTTTAACTTTACCTTCTCCGGCCAAGTTATATTTTCCGTCTTTATAGAATTCAGAAGATGCGGAATCAAGTGCCAATTTAAAATCTTTTCCGGGTTCATAACCGGCAACTTTAATAGCTTCACAAATAACCTCTAACGCTTCTTCATTAGATGCCAAATTTGGAGCAAAACCGCCTTCATCACCTACAGCAGTGCTCAAACCTTTTTTATTCAACACAGATTTTAATGTATGATAAACCTCTGCACAACTGCGAAGGGCTTCACTGAAAGATTCAGCCCCTACAGGCATAATCATGAATTCCTGAATATCCACATTATTATCAGCATGAGCGCCACCGTTTAAAATATTCATCATCGGCACAGGTAATTCTTTTGCATTAAATCCGCCCAGATACATGAATAACGGCAAGTCCAGAGACTCGGCAGCGGCGCGAGCAACCGCCATGGATACACCTAAGATGGCATTAGCACCGAAATTGGATTTATTTTCCGTACCATCTAGTTCCAGCATCAGATTATCGATAGCCACCTGTTCTGTAGCATCATAACCGATAAGAGCAGGTCCTATTTTTGCATTTACATTATCGATGGCTTGCAATACGCCTTTTCCGTTGTAGCGATTTTTATCACCATCCCGTAATTCTACAGCTTCAAACATCCCTGTGGATGCTCCGGATGGAACAGCCGCAGTAGCAATAGTACCATCCTCCAAACATACTTCTACTTCAACGGTTGGATTACCACGAGAATCCAAAATTTCTCTTGCCACGACTTGCTCAATTACTGCCATGTTGTCACCTCATATAAAATACTATTATCAAAATACAGATGTATCATTTCTATAACCCAGAAATTCAATTCACCTGCGTTCATATAAAACAATATCTGCCTTATTAAGATTTACGCAATAAGCTATGCCCCGTCATCGATGCAGGTTTATTAATTCCGGCTAAATCCAGCAATGTCGGCGCGATATCACAGAGCTTACCCGCTTCTAAATGGTCTGATTTATGTTCATCACTGACCAAAATGAGCGGTACCAGATTCGTTGTGTGTGCCGTATGAACCTTACCGGTTTCATGATTCACCATAACCTCCGCATTCCCATGATCCGCTGTAACCAGTAAATGTCCATGTTTACTGCGAATGGCCGCTACAATTCGTACCAAACATGAATCTACAGCCTGAACGGCTTTAACCGCCGCCTGAAAACTGCCCGTATGTCCGACCATATCAGGATTCGCAAAATTAAGAATGATCATATCATATCGAGACGATTCAATAGCCTCTACGACACGATCCGTCACCTCATAAGCGCTCATTTCCGGTTGCAGATCATAGGTTGCTACCTGCGGCGACTTCACCAAGATTCGATCTTCACCATCAAAAGGTTCCTCTTTACCGCCATTAAAGAAGTATGTCACATGAGCATACTTTTCCGTCTCCGCAATGCGTAACTGACGATAGCCGCCCGTACTCAACACTTCCCCCAGTGTTTCCGGCAACGTATCCTTTTCATATACGATATGTACCGGCAAGCCGTCTTCATACTTTGTCATTGTTGCCATATAAATGGACAACGGTTCACGCTGAAAGCCGTCAAATTCCGGTAATACCAATGCTTTGGTGAGTTCACGTCCCCGGTCGGGACGGAAATTACAGAAAATTACCGCATCTCCATTCTTGATGGTTCCCTCATGATCAATAACGGTAGGGATAACAAATTCGTCCGTCACATCTTTATCATAAGACTGTTGTACCGCTTCACAGGCGGATGCTGCCGTTTCACCTTGACCATTCACAATAGCATTATAAGCCAATTCTTCACGGTCCCAGCGATTATCACGATCCATTCCATAATAACGCCCGCTGACTGTGGCAATCTTACCGCAATGAACATCCGCCATATAGGATTCTAACTCTTTCAGGTAAATCTTCGCACATTGTGGTGCCACATCGCGACCATCAAGCAGAGCATGTACATATACCCGCTCAATGCCATTATCATGAGCACCTTTAATGACCGCTTTAATATGCTCTAGCGAACAGTGGACATTACCGTCAGAAACAAGACCGATAATGTGAAGACTTTGCTTTTTAGCCACTTTATACAATTCCTTTATAACAGGACGCTTGTAAAAGTCACCGGATTCCACATCTTTTGTGATACGTGTCAAATCTTGATATACGATACGACCGGATCCGAGGTTTAAATGACCAACCTCAGAGTTTCCCATCTGTCCATCTGGCAAGCCTACAGCAAGCCCTGAAGCCTCTAATGTTGTATGAGGATACATATCCCATAATTGATTAAAACAGAACGGCTTCGCCTGTACGACAGCATTGGTCTTATCTAATTGATCCCCCATGCCAAAGCCATCCAAAATAACCAGCATAACCGGGGCCTCTAATTTAGCCATTTTAATACCTCTTATCAGACGTCCGCCATATTAGCCGCCTTAATGATTTCTACAAAGTCATCCACCACGAGGGATGCACCACCTACAAGGGCTCCATCGATATTAGGCTGCCCTAAAATTTGTTTGCTATTATCCGATTTTACACTGCCACCATATTGAATGCGCATTCTATCCGACACATCATGACCATATACGGATCGGATGTAATCCCGAATGGATTTACATACAGTTTCCGCTTGAGCTGCCGTCGCCGTTTTACCGGTCCCGATGGCCCATATAGGCTCATACGCAATAATCAACTGGCTCACCTGTTCTTTAGGAATATCCTGTAACGCGCCTTTCAATTGAGACGTTATCCACTCCAATGTGTGTCCCGCTTCGCGTTGCTCTAAGCTTTCACCGACACAGACAATAGGTATCAAATTATGACGAAAGGCACTCTTAATTTTCGCATTCACAGTTTCATCCGTTTCACCATAATATTCACGGCGTTCAGAATGACCGATAATCACATAAGATACCCCCACCTCTGTGAGCATAAGCGGAGAAATCTCACCGGTAAAAGCACCCGCATCATGGTAATCCATCGTTTGCGCACCTACTTCAATCGCCGTGTTTCGCGTCAATATAACCGCACGTTCAAGGGCTGTGAAGGGAGGGCATACCACCACATCACAGGACAGATCCATACCTTCTAAGACGTTATTGAACGCTTCAATTAATATAGATCCTGATGCGATTGTACCATTCATCTTCCAATTTCCCGCAATAATAGGTTTTCTCATATTATGCCTCAGTCAATGCAGCAATACCCGGTAGAATCTTGCCTTCCAGGAATTCAAGCGATGCACCGCCACCGGTGGAAATATGACTAATCTTATCTGCTAAACCACTCTTTTCAATAGCAGCCACAGAATCACCCCCGCCGACGATAGTCATCGCGTCAGATTCAGCTACAGCTTTCGCTACCGCATTAGTACCGGCTGCAAAGTTTTCCATTTCAAATACGCCCATAGGGCCGTTCCAAATAATCGTTTTCATTGGGGCCAATGCCTCTGTATAAAGTTCACGTGTTTTTGGTCCAATATCTAAAATCATCCAGCCATCCTCAATCTGATCCACATCGACGATTTTAGTATTAGCATCATTGCTGAAAGCATCGGCCACCACCGCATCTACAGGTGTTAACAGTCTAGCACCTGCCACACGTGCTTCCATCACAAGATCTGTCGCAATCGCTTCCTGCCCTTCTTCAAATAAGGAGTTGCCGATATTACAGCCTTGAGCTTTAATGAAAGCATTAGCCATGCCGCCACCGATAATCATTACATCCACCTTAGGCAATAAATTCGAGATAACAGAAATCTTATCAGTTACCTTAGCACCGCCTATAATAGCCGCCATAGGTGTTTTAGGATGTACAACAGCTGCGCTTAATGCATCGATTTCTTTTTTCAATAAGAAACCTGCACCCATAGGAATATAATCAGCAATACCGACTACAGATGCCGCATTGCGATGAGATACACCGAAAGCATCATTGATGGCCACATCGGCCAAAGACGCCAACTGTTTTGCGAACGCAGGATCGTTTTTAGTTTCTTCGTTGTGGTACCGCAAATTTTCAAGCATCAACACATCACCGGGTTGTAACGCTTTTACAGCTTCTTCCACCTTTGGCCCGATACAATCATCCACGAATGCTACTGGCTTATTGATGAGACCAGATAAATGCTTAGCACATGGGGCCAAGGACATTTCCGGTTTGCGTTCCCCCTTTGGGCGACCGAAATGTGATGCGAGGATAACCTTTGCGCCCTTTTCAATCAGATAGTTTATCGTCGGTAAAGCACTACGAATACGCGTGTCATCGGTGATGATACCGTCTTTCATAGGCACATTAAAATCAACACGTACAAATACTGTTTTATTCGCTACTTGTAAATCCTCAATTGTCTGTTTCATAAAAGCCTCCCGATTATAAGCCTTTACTTGCCACGAATGCAGCCATATCGATAAGACGTTCAGAGTAGCCCCATTCATTATCATACCAGGAAACAATTTTCACCAAATTACCGTCCATAACCATCGTCAAATCAGCATCAACGATGGAACTGCGTGGATCAGAGCCGAAATCACAGGATACCAATGGCACATCGGATACGCCAAGGATCCCCTTTAATTCTCTGGCAGCAGCCTTACGGAATGCTTCGTTGATTTCTTCTTTAGTAGCCGGTTTTTCAAGTTCGCACACGAGATCAGTGGCGGATACATCCGGAGTCGGTACACGCAATGCGAAACCGTCAAGTTTGCCTTTCAATTGAGGCAATACCTTAGCCACAGCCTTTGCCGCACCGGTTGTAGTAGGGATGATAGACATGGCCGCCGCACGGGCACGACGAGGATCTTTATGACGCGCATCAAGAATTTTCTGATCGTTAGTATAGGAATGAATTGTTGTCATCATTCCGCGTTTAATACCGAATTCATCGCACAATACTTTAGCAAATGGAGCCAAGCAGTTTGTTGTGCAAGATGCGTTAGAGATAATGTGATGTTTTCCAGGATCATACATATCCTGGTTAACGCCCATAACCATCGTTAAGTCTTCGTTTTTACCAGGTGCGGAAATCAACACTTTTTTAACAGTCGGTTGATTCAAATGAACCTTTGCTTCCTCAGCATCACGGTATTTACCGGTACATTCCATAACGATTTCTACGCCTTCTTCAGACCAAGGCAATTTGGAAGCATCACGGTCGTGGAATACACGAATTTTCTTACCATCAACATAGATGTTATCATCATCAAATGTTACTTCATTAGGAATTGTGCCATGTACGGAATCGTATTTTAACAATAATGCGGTACCTTCATTGTCCCCGGTTGCATTAATAGCCACTACTTCCACATCAGGATTGTTAATCGCTGCACGTACTACACATTTACCGATACGACCAAAACCGTTAATACCAACTTTTACTGCCATCGTTAGATCCTCCTAAACAAAAATATAAAAATTTATAGTCTAAATACCTTAAATTATATATATTACAATTTCCTATAAAGCAGGAATCTGTAATAATTGACGCATACCTTCAGCGGCCTGTTCATCGATAATCAGAATGCCTTTTTTACAAGCCCTCATAACTCCGATAATAGCGCCAGCTTTATCTTCGCCTCCCGCTACAGCGATAACATTAGGCACCTCTGCAACATCCGGCAAAGACAAACCGATATTATTTGTTGAATAAATTAAATTGCCTTCAATATCACAGTATTGACCTAAAGCCTCACCTACCGCATGATTTGCCACCAATATTTGACGAATATCATCCCCGATATGACGCTGATCCGCCATGCGCATGGCCGTACCGATACCAAACAGCAACACATCAGTCCTATTGATGAGATCCCCAATCTCCTTAATTTGCGGTTCACAGGTCATGAGCATATGTAATGAATTCTGTGAAAGTCCATCTGGTAAATGAAGCATCTTATAGGTTCCGCGAAGACGTTCAGCAAGTACCGAAGCGATTACATTTGCTTGGTATTCTACAACCTCGCCGACACCGCCTCGAGCCGGCACTACCGTAGGCTCCAACGGTAAAAGAGGCATCTCCTCCGCTAATGCCGCCATGGTACTACCACCGCTGATAGCGACAACAGCATTTGGCTTTAACAGCTTCTGTAATAATTTTGAAGCTGTATAACCCAATTTTTTCACCATTAATGTCCCATCTGTAGGTGTAATGATGACTCGATTAATATGAAGCACCTCAGTCAATCGATGTTCCAATTCACCGATACGATCCAATTCATTCAAAAAATTTCGTAACTTTGGAACAATTGCTTGCCCCTCGTCAGTGAGATAAATCCCAGGTTTATAAATATCCACCAAACCATTGGTGCGCATCAGTTCAATATGACTTCGTACGGTACGCTCCGGCAAATCAGTGACCGCCGCCAATGTTCTTCGCCCGATAGGTTCTTCATAAACAAGATGATTTAATATTTTGTATCGTTCCTTTAAGACACTTACAATTTCAGGAACAATACGTTCACACACCATTAGAAACTCGTTCATCGGGCTCCTCCTTTACCCTTTGGCAACCGTTTGAATTATTTATTTCGTCCCATGTGAACAAAATTTGTCCCACCAAAAATAAAAAAACACCTTTACAATAATATTGTACTCCCTATGCAAATTTAATTCAACCCTAAATGGCTTGGTTAATAAACTAACACCAGATGTTAATCATGATGTAGTAGCTAATAGATAATAATATAGTAACTAATAGATATAAATAAAACCAATCACACACATATCAAAAAACGATAGAAGCCATAGTAATAACTAAAACAGTAATTACTAATGCGTTCTATCGTTTTATGTTTCAAAGACTGTAAGCTAAAATAATCAGGATACAGTAAGCTATACTAAACAACTAAGTAGTTTTCTCTATTAAATAGTTTAACAAATAACAAATTTTATTTTGTACCGAAGATGCGATCGCCGGCATCGCCTAAACCCGGCAAGATATATCCATGATCATTAAGTTTTTCATCGAGTGCGGCTACATAAATAGGTACATCAGGATGTTCCCTATTTACAACTTCAACACCTTCAGGTGCGGCTACCAGGCACATGAGTTTAATATTCTTTGCCCCTTTTTCTTTCAACAAGGTAATCGCTGCAGCAGCGCTACCACCTGTTGCTAACATAGGATCTGTAACGATAAAATCACGTTCACCTATATCGGTCGGCAATTTACAATAATACTCTACAGGTTTTAATGTTTCAGGATCGCGATATAAGCCTATATGCCCTACTTTAGCCGTAGGAATCAAGCTTAACATACCGCTTACCATACCAAGTCCGGCACGTAAGATAGGAATGATACCCAGTTTTTTACCTGCAATACGTTTACCAATCATTTTAGTTAACGGTGTTTGCACCTCCACATCTTCAAGCGGTAAAGTACGGGTAATTTCATACCCCATTAGTAAAGTGATTTCATCAAGTAATTCTCTAAAATCCTTAGAACCTGTTTGTTCATCACGCATCAATGTAACTTTGTGTTGAATCAACGGATGTGTCATAACATTAACTTTCATGACGGTCCTCCTATAAAAACAATATACTCAGTTCTCTAAAGGTAGCATTAAACTATCATACCTACTCTACCATAGATTGATAAATCATGCCATATAAATATGTATCATGTAAAAGAGACACATCGTAATGCGTTTAATATGATATACATATTATTTTATAAACCGGACCGATACCAGGATTATATACATAATAAAAGAGGATATGCCTAAGCACATCCCCTTTAAAAATATTCATATGAATTATATCTTAATTGCAATTTATACAAATTTATATAACGAAAGATTAGTATAACGGATATTCCTCACAAAGTGCAGCAACACGTTTACTTGCCTCTTCGTGAACAGCTTTATCTTCAGGATTTTTAAGTACTGTTGCAATAATATCAGCGATTTCTTCCATGTCTTTCACTTGCAGTCCGCGAGTTGTAAGCGCCGGTGTACCTAAACGAATACCGCTTGTTACAAATGGACTGGCCGGATCAAATGGAATAGTATTTTTATTACATGTAATCCCTACTTCATCAAGCAAATGTTCCGCTTCTTTACCGGTAAGACCTGTATTACGGACATCAACAAGCATCACATGTGTATCTGTACCGCCGGATACAATAGTTAATCCTTTGTCTTGTAATGCCGCAGCCAACGCCTTCGCATTATCGATGACCTGTTGTGCATATACCTTGAACTCAGGTTGTAAAGCTTCACCAAGAGCAACGGCTTTTGCAGCGATTACATGCATTAAAGGACCACCTTGAATACCGGGGAAAATTGCTTTATCAATTGCTTTTGCGTATTTTTCTTTACAAAGAATCATCCCGCCACGAGGGCCGCGTAATGTTTTATGCGTTGTTGTCGTTACAATATCAGCATACTCTACAGGATTCGGATGTAAACCGGCTGCAACAAGACCTGCGAAATGAGCCATATCCACCATGAAAATCGCATCTACTTCATGTGCCACATCAGCCATTTTTTTGAAATCGATTTGACGGCTGTAAGCACTACCACCGGCAATAATCAATTTAGGTTTTGCTTCCAGGACAATCTTGCGGAACTCATCATAATCGATTTGTTGCGTTTCTGCATCTACACCATAAGGAACTACGTTGAAGTATGTACCGGACACATTAACCGGAGAACCGTGAGTTAAATGCCCCCCATGGGACAAATTCATACCCACAATAGTATCTCCCGGTTGTAATAGTGCAAAATACACACCGAAATTAGCTTGAGAACCGGAATGAGGCTGTACATTAGCATGCTCCGCACCGAAAAGACGTTTTGCCCGTTCGATTGCCAAGGTTTCGATAACATCGACATTTTCACAACCGCCATAGTAACGTTTACCGGGATAGCCTTCCGCATACTTATTTGTCAATACACTACCTTGAGCTTCCATTACCGCTTGAGAAACGAAGTTTTCAGAGGCAATCATTTCCAATTTGTCACGTTGACGTGCCAACTCCTGATTGATAACAGCTTGAATATTAGGGTCTTGTTTTTCTAAGAAACTCATAAGTATCCTCCTCATGTAAATATATGCGTATAAGGTAACGATGTATTACTTCTCTAAGGCTTTAATCTTTTCCACACGGCGTTCATGACGGCCACCTTCAAAATCCGTTGCCATCCAAATAGTAACGATGTCCTTTGCAAGGCCGGGACCGATAACGCGTTCCCCCATAGTCAGAATATTCGCATCATTATGGGCACGACTATATTTTGCGGAAAATGAATCATGACAAAGAGCTGCACGTACACCCTTTATCTTATTAGCCGCGATGCCAATACCGATGCCAGTACCGCAGATCAGAATGCCCCGGTCCATTTCACCGGATACGACGGCGTTAGCTACCGGTACGGCAATATCGGGATAATCACAAGATTCCGATGTATATGTACCGAAATCTTTCACGTCATGACCTAAATCAGATAATAATTCTTTAATCTCTTCTTTTAAATGTAATCCACCGTGATCACAGCCGACAGCAACTTTCATATTTTCATCTCCTATGCTTTCTGAGGCACCGTTTTAAGGCCTTCCTTCACCAAGTGATAAATTTGTTCCGCACATTGATTATACGTGGTTTGATCAGCTCCATAAGGATCTGATACGTCACCGTCCTGACCGCCCCACTCGGAAATGGTTTTAATCTTTTTTTCCTCAAAAGGAAATTGACGAAGCAAAACGGATTTATGATCCTGTGTCATGCCGATAATAAGATCCGCCGCATTCACGAGTTCCATCGTCAACGGGCGCGATTCATGGCCGGAAATATCCGCAATGGCGCGAATGGCAACGACCGCTTCATCTGTCGGTTTTGCACCATAAGCGGCAAATAAACCGGCCGACAAAGTCGTAACATCTTTACCCTGTTCAGCTGCTAAAGCCCTCGCAATGCCTTCTGCCATAGGACTGCGGCATGTATTACCGGTGCATACAAATAAAATATTCATAATAACATCCTTACTCAACCACTTATGTGGCTATTTATACATTATAGCAAATTCATCCAATATGTAAATACATTTTTCTATTAACAGTGGACATTTTTATAAAATTAACAGTAAAATATCATCATTTATAAATGACATGATGGCTCGATGCCTTCTCCATGCGGTTCATGACTGCTACGCCAAAACCGTGCGGTTCTACGCCTTCCGCCAAGATTAGAGTAACATGATTTGCATTAAAATGTAATAGGCTTTTGTAAAAATCATGTCCCAAGGCCAATGCATCCCCATACGGACCAAAGCAGTGGCATTGAAACCGCTCATCCATTCCAATAAGAGCATGTGTTTCATAGCTCACTAAACAGCCGATAGGTCCCTTGTAACCTTTTGAAAGTTCTTTAAAAGCCTCGACCACATCTGATGGTTTTCCTACGACCACATACATCGAAGCATCGGGAGCGTAATGCGTATACTTCATACCCGGCGCCTTTGGTTTTGTCGATTCATTGATTAAAGCCGTATCATATATGACAGTAGGCACTACATCCTCCAACATCGATTGGGTAATACCGCCGGGACGTAAAATGATGACTTTGTCATCATGTACTTCAACAACTGTCGATTCTACACCGATTGTACAGGACCCCGCATCTAATATATAAGGGATACGACCGTTCATATCATGATATACATCCTGCGCCGTCGTAGGGCTGGGACGTCCTGAAATATTTGCACTGGGTGCCGCAACGGGTACTCCGGCACGCTTTAGCAAATCACGACATATAGAATGATCCGGGCAACGTAAAGCCACACGTGATAAGCCTCCCGTAGCACGATCCGGTACAAGATCGGATTTCGGCAACGTAATTGTCAATGGACCGGGCCAAAACGCATCAATCAAAGCTTGTGCCGTTGCAGAAATATTTTGCACTAACGGACGTATACTTTCACCATCAGGCACATGCAAGATTAAAGGATTATCAGAAGGCCGCCCCTTGGCGGCATAGATTTTATCCATAGCCTCGACATCCAGGCCGTTCGCACCTAAGCCATACACTGTTTCTGTCGGTATCGCCACCAATTCTCCGCTTCGCAATGTTTCAGCCAGCAGATCTAAATCTGACCCTGATGGATTAGAGATGATTCTTGTATCCATATTAACCCTCACATATAGCCGTCACCACACGATTATGCCCGCCCAGATCGGCTAAAAACTGAATATTTGAATAATGATTTGTGTCCTGTAACAAATTTTTCACCGCATCGGCCTGATCATAGCCCACTTCAAAAACAATGCGACCCTTGGCCTTAAGATAATCTGAACACCCCTCGGCGAGAATACGATAGAAGTCAAGTCCGTCTACACCGCCAAAGAGCGCTATATGAGGTTCATTAAGCACATCTTGTGTTAACATCTTTGCATCCCCCGTTCTAATATACGGAGGATTTGATACGATGAGATCAAATTGTTCCTGCTCGCCAGCTAAAGCACTAAACATATCGGACTCCATAAATCTAATGCGATTTCCCTGCCCGAAAGATTCTGCATTTTGCTTCGCTAATGATAATGCATCAGCGGAGATATCGACACCTACACCTGATGAAGAGGGCAAATAGTGTAGCAGACTCAACAAGATTGTTCCCGGGCCTGTACATACGTCGAGAATACGCAAATTTGAATCTTTAGGATATATGTTCAATATATATTCCACCAACGTTTCCGTATCGGGACGAGGAATGAGCACCTTATCATTCACGGCAAATGTAAGGCCCATAAAGTCCTTTTCACCTGTAATAGAAGCCACGCTGTATCCCTTTGCACGCTGCTGAACAAGCGGTCGAAATGCATCTAGCTCCTCCTGAATTAGAGGTTGATCATAATGGGTATACAGATAAATTCGGTCTTTGCCTAAAACGTGAGAAAGCAGTACTTCCCCATCAAGTCGAGGTGAATCCATCTCCTTGCTTTGAAAGTACTGCTCTGTCCACTGGAGAATACGACCGATTGTCCAAATCTCCTTATGCATTTGTATTAGCCTCCTGCATCTTTGCCGCCTGATCAGCCGCATTTAACGCCTGAATAAGCTCATCGAGATCACCGTTTAAAATCGCATCCAGTTTATACAATGTCAAATTAATACGATGATCCGTTACACGGCCTTGTGGATAGTTATAGGTGCGGATACGTTCACTGCGATCACCTGTACCGACTTGACTCTTGCGATCTGCGGCCATACTGGCCGTTGCCTCTTGTTCCGCCTTATCCTGTAATTTTGCACGCAATACACGCATGGCCTTTTCTCTGTTCTGTAACTGAGACCGCTGGTCCTGACAAGCTACGACGATACCTGTCGGCAAGTGCGTAATGCGAACGGCAGACTCCGTTTTATTAATGTGCTGACCGCCGGCACCACTGGCACGATATGTATCGATTTTAAGGTCTTTTTCGTTAACTTCAATATCTACATCTTCCATTTCAGGCAATACGGCTACCGTTACTGTAGATGTATGTACACGATCTTGTGTTTCCGTAGTCGGTACACGCTGTACGCGATGTACACCGGATTCGAATTTCATCTTGGAATAGACGCTATCTCCATCAACGGAAAAAATGACCTCTTTGAAACCGCCCAATTCCGGTTCGTTTGCATCGATAATCTCACAGCGCCAGCCTTGACTTTCCGCATATTTCGTATACATACGGAACAAATCACCCGCAAATAATGCCGCCTCATCACCGCCGGCACCGCCGCGAATTTCTATAATGATGTTTTTATCATCATTAGGATCTTTAGGCAACAACAGAATCTGCAATTTAGCTTCCAGTTCCTCTTTTTGAGGTTTCAACTCTTTCAATTCCTCTTGTGCCATTTCGCGGAACTCTTCATCCATAGATTTATCTTCGATAACTTCCATAGCTTCATCAATGCCAGCTAATACTTTTTTGTAAGTACGGAATGTTTCAACTGTTTCAGATAATTGGGAATGTTGACGTGTCAATTTACGCCATTCATCTTGACGGGCAATCACTTCAGGGTCACTGATGCGCTGCTCCAGGTCCATAAACTTATCTTCAATAACTTGTAATTTATCAACTAACATATTTATTCCTCTTCATATGCTTCAGACTCAGGAGGACGTACCTCTTCCAAAGCGCGTATTGCCACTTCAATCTGATCGTCCTCCGGTTCACGGGTCGTCATATACTGTAATGCGAGTCCGGGTTTGACCAGAGCTTTCACAACGGAATTATCACTACGCCCTGCCAATCGAATGAGCTCGTATGCAATACCTGCGACAACAGGCATGAGTAATACTCGACTGACAATACGTTCCACCAGATTAGGCCACCCCAAAAAAGCGAATACGAATATACTCACGACCATGACGATGAGCAGAAAATTCGTACCACAGCGGGGATGTAATCGCGTTTGGTTTCGAACATTCTCTACCGTCAAAGGCAAATCCAATTCATAGGTATGAATCGTCTTATGCTCTGCCCCATGATACTGAAAGACCCGTTGGATATCTTTCGTCAATCCGATGCCCCATATATACAATAAGAATAACGCTAATCGGATAATTCCTTCAATGAGATTCAGAATGATATGATTCTCCTGTACACCGGGAATGAATTTCACGATAAACGTAGGCAATGCTAAAAATATGGCAATCGCGAAAATCGTAGAGATTACCATGGTGATAGCAATTTCACTATTTGACATTTCTTCATCTTCATCACCGGCAGCCTTTGCGGAAAAAGATAATGCTTTCATACCGATAACTAACGATTCATAAAGGGCTATACAACCGCGAAGAAATGGTTTTTTCAAGATCGGATATTTGTCACTGATGGATGTAGTTGCTTCTTTTTGCACCACAATAGAACCGGACGGCTCACGTACAGCCGTTGCCGTATAGCCGGGTCCGCGCATCATGACACCTTCAATAACAGCTTGTCCCCCGACAAACTTTTTAATACGTTTTCTGTTCACAAGATCTCCTCTCATAAACAAATATAGGCAGAGCCAACAGCCCTGC
>ERZ773038.339-NODE-339-length-32371-cov-7.367279_pt1 | contig 32371 bp, 28 predicted proteins | sample MGYA00511665_ERZ773038 | MGnify/ENA primary metagenome ERZ773038 (study PRJEB29015, sample SAMEA2737966) | human oral metagenome | biome: human oral; feature: human-associated habitat; material: dental | place: China | collected 2028 ... | reverse complement strand
CATCGTTTCTTTTGTCATACCATAACCGGTACCAAATAATACTAACACAGGGCGCGCCTCATTTTCAAGGTGTTCCCTCATACGCGCATAGGTAATTGTATTATCATACGTACGTGCGTCGGTCGTAGCCACAATCGGCTTCACACCTTCAATTTCCTCGATGTTATGCACCGCAACGGCAATAGAATTGACGAGTTCCACACCTGTGAAAGCATCCTTACGATCAGGATTATAAGTACTGCCGAAGCCGGTTTTCCAATGCTCCATAATGGTCGCAGCCAGCTGTCGTTGCGCCGGTATATTGTGGATTACAAAGTATTTGGATACATCATAGGTAATAGCCGCTCGTGCAATATCATGAATATCATAATTCGTAATCGCCGTCGTAATCACATCTTTATGCTTATTCATAATGGGATAATGAACAAGCCCGATATATAAATTAGCCAAAGCCTTATATCTCCTAAAAATCAATAAAACAAAAGAAGGGTATACCGGTTCAACAAAATCGTATAAGTACCAAATAACATTTATAATCTATTATATTTAGATAATAAAAAATTATTCTACCAAGAGCGGTACAAAATACGCTTCTGTACCGGCAATTTCCTCAGGTGAAAAACGGCAACCTACGGCCGATGCTCTATCCCCCAACATAAAGCAGGACAGCGTTAAAAATCCCGCTTTAACGCCACTGTCCACGGTGTGAGTAAAATGCTTCTGATTTACAAAATCCTGATACATGACCTTTTTACTGTCACGACAGACTATATCATCGTAATTATCTACGACTTTTTCCATATAAAGCTCAATTTGAGCCCCATATTTTCGGACGACTTGTACATGTCGCCCTTCACGCCCCCAGATTTCCTTTTGAATATAAAGTCCGTCGTCTAGGCCAGAGAAATCACTTTCAAAATAAGACGGGGTCAGATAACGTTCTATAATTTCTCTTTCGGGCCCCGTAAAAAATTGGTTCGTTAAGTATAAAGCATACACCAGGGACATAAACGACTTATTCTGCAATATAATCGCCTCCGGTGGGTTGAACAGGTTAAACTTGCCTTCATTGTACAAATCCAGGAACATTTCACCTAACGGTTCCCCATCCGATGTAGTTTCATCAATCAAAAGTTCCATCGGATGCAATCTGTAAAGATTCGTTGCATGACTGCCATCAGATAACAGAATACCGGCATCATCAATGACCATATCATAGAATGATAAAAATCGTACGTCCGCCTCAGGACAGTCGGTTTTCATAGCATTCATGAGGAACTTGGTAGTCCCGTAGTCTTCTGGATAATCATGAAAGCAAGCAAATACAAAAGGATTCTCTTTGACGAGAGCTGTCGTATTCTGATTTTCACGAGACGTCGCTTGATACACACGGCGCAAGAAACATTCTAATTCATAACGGGCATCTATATTAGGATCCGGTTTGTCAAAAAAGCGAGCCGCTACCCCGTTTGCATAATAACTTTCAATCAGAAAGCAAGGCGTATCCGCATTGATTTCCACCATACGTAATCGCCCCTGTGTATCAAGTACGAAATCAAATCGAGATAACCACGTAGGTAATCCCAATGGATTCCATCGATGAAGATAAGGAATCAGATTTTCCGGCATATCCATATTGAGGGCAAACTCATCAGGAGCCTGCTGAAACACCTTGGCAGCCTTACAGAATATCTGGAATAACATGCGCGATGCATGACGTATTTCATCATAGAACTCAGCTGAAAAGAATTGTGCCGAAAGAGCCGGATAACGGTCATCATAGCCTTCATAATCTACAAATGGCAATATAGCGGTATCAAGCTCATCAATATACGACTTCATACTATCGCCCTCCATTATGAACTGCCGGAGGAACGAACACCGGCGCTGCCGAAACCGGATTTCTGACCTATAGAGGCTGCTTTCTTACTTCTACGATTCTCATAATCTTTATAGGTTCTTCGCCCAACAGAACTGTGCACATTCGACCCGGATGCGGTATATACATAGGGTTCCTCATACGGTTTTAACGGTGCCGCCACGCGATAGGTCATGGTTTTTGCATCCATTCGGGCTTGAGGGGCATTAAAACCATGAAATGCATAATACCCTGCAGCAATACCAGGTAAGAGCCCGGCCAGGCCCGCATCCCATACCAGATTCCCGCTATTATCACGATGAAAGGTGACGGAACGATCGTCATCATATAAAGCTGTTTCTTTACCATCTCCATGATTCAATAAAGAATAACGATTTCCCTGATTATCCTTTAATCGAACCTCCCCTTCATTCGCTTCCGGGTAGACTTTATCACAAACAGCATAGGAGATATCGTTCCAGTATGAATACACGCCGACGATACCCGCAACAGCGGCAAAGGCACTCGTTATGTATATTGTTTTCTTACTAGGCTTATACATAAGACACTTCCTTAGTGCACAGCACCGCTAACAACGAGGGCAAGGCCTACAAAAATGCCGAATACGAGGATACCCGCAGCCGTATTACCACCCATAATCTCTTCAGATAAATTATATTTACGATGCCACAAGTTAATAAACATATAACCTGTTACAAATAGCACGATACCAAGCACGGCATACACGATACTTGCTACCACACCATGCAACAAGGAGGTATCCGCAGCGGTCACTGCAGGCGACATAATAACGGAGCGCAATATTTCACCGATACCGATAAATGAACCCGCTGAAAGCCATGCTACAGCACAATTACCGCGCTTTATTTCTTCACTGAATTTACCGGGTACAAAAAAATCGATAACCGTATTGGCGGTCAACATCAATAATATACCAAAACAAGCATAAAAAATCGTCAATAATACATCAGATATATAGATCATGGTAATCCTCCTAATATCGTAACTTCACATTCGAATTCAATGTGTTACTCGATGTGTTGGCTGTGCCCGTATTATATAAGCTGTCACGGCCTCGACTGTCCCGTTGGCGAATCATGAGCGCATAGGAGTCAAGTGTATGCCCCTTTGATGCAGTACGATTAATGATACTTTGATCCTCTTGTGTCAATTTCGACTGATCACACACCTTAACGCGCGTCTGTCCATCCGTATTGGTGATGATATACGCAGAGTCTCCTGAATAAAATACAATGACTTCATGCCCTTCTTGTAAGTCATCACCTTCATTTCTGATATCCCCCTGCACGGAGTCAATCAAATCTAATGCGGTACTGACAGGGTCTAAATTCGAAGTATACACGTCTCCACTGTCCGAATCCGTCTTCGTATAATATGTGGAGGTATCATGCATATGTTCCTTTACGGTATAGGGAAATCCAAATGTACTACGTATACCATGCCATGAAAAGTCATCGTCTGAACCGACAAGGAAGAGCGTAAATAGTACAACATACCCGAGTCCTGCAGCCAATGCACCTATCCGTTTCTTTAGACGCTTATTACGCCTCTTTTCACGTATAGCAACAGCTGCCGCATCATTACAGAGGCGAATATTCATCAGAGGCACACGAGCCCCTTCGGCAAACATTTTTTCCCCTTTGAACCAATTTTCCTCAAAGAACACGCTGGCGCCACCCTCACGGGGCAATTGATATTCCTTATATCCGGCTCGGTCACCTACAGAGGCACCACTTTCGCCATCAACCTCGACAACCTTTTCTAAGCCGATTTGATGTAACGTAAAGCCCTTTCCCGGTCGTTTATGATAGCTCGTTCTGGAAACGGTGCACCACTCATTATCATTATATTCAATGGTTACCCATATTTTATCCGCTCCCTCTATAGCCTCGAGTCCATATTCATGCCAATAATCACCGGGTGACTTTTGCATAGACGGCTTGGCTTTGTAAGACTGCTCCTGATCCGCTTTTGGAATAATTTCAATATATTTTATTTTTTCTGTAATTACGTATCGACTGCCCTGAACCTCCAGGACATCATAACAATTAAACTCCATAAACAACCTCGCAAGAATAGTCCTAACAAATTCATTTAAAATTGTTCACTACAGCTAATCGCTTAATCAAACAGGTGTTCCGATTCTTCTGCCACAATTTCTTTTAAAATCTTAAGTTCTTCTTTTGTTAAAGGCCGTTCTAACAAATCGGGACGCAACAGACGAGTCCGCTTTAACGATTCCTTTTGACGCCATGCGGCGATATTTTTATGATGACCGCTTCGCAACACATCCGGAACCGACCAACCTCTAAACTCCGGTGGTTTTGTGTACTGAGGTGCTTCTAATAAAGGCTCATAAAACGAATCCTCTTGAGCGCCGCCGGCCGCACCGAGAACACCCGGGATCATACGCGCCACCGCATCGGCAACGACCATCGCCGGCAGCTCGCCACCCGTCAGTACATAATCACCTATAGAAATCGTTTCATCCACTAAATGCTCTTCCACGCGATAATCGACACCCTCATAGTGTCCGCATACAAGTACAAGTTGGTCATATGTTGCCAGTTCGCGTGCCTTCTCCTGCGTAAACGGAGTACCGGTAGGCCCCATGAATACGACGCGACGACGTATATCTTTATTCGGAGTTCCGATCAAACTCATTTCATCACAAACTTCAGCACGATCAATGAGATTAAGGGCGTTAAATTTACTTTCATAGGTGCTGATAACAGATTCAACAGCCTCAAAAATAGGAGGCGCCATCATAAGCATGCCCGCCCCGCCGCCATATGGCGTATCATCCACCTGACCATGTTTATTATGACTGAAATCGCGAGGATTCGTCACACCCATAGATAACCGTTCCGCCTCGATAGCCCGTTTGATGATGGAATGATTAAAAAAGGCATCAAAAAATTCGGGAAATAATGATACAATATCGATTCTCATGGTGCCCCCTTTATCCACAATACACACAAGATTAATGTGCTCCAAAATCAAACAAGATTTTCTTTAATCAGCTTATACCTTCGGTTATACATATACTCGTACGCACCTTTTAAAGCATCTATCTACATACTCTATTATAATATTATACTCTACCTACATATAGCTATTTTATAATGTATTGACCATATAGCCGATGATTGTACAGCCTCATACGGTCGGCTTTCAGCATAAAACACCTATATATGGATAAAGCAAAGCCGCCCAAAGGATTATATCCATTCAGGCGGATCTACGATCATCAACTGTCGGTCCATGTCGATGTCCTTAATAACATCCTCTATAGCCGCAAACAATTGATCCGGTTCCCCTTCTTTGGAAACCACATATACATCATTGGCACCGGGCTGCAACACATCAGTCACCGTGCCGAGCACATTTCCCTCTGTATCTTGTACCTCAAGACCGATAATATCAAAAATATAATAACGACCCTCAGGCAATTCCACCAGATCCTCGCGGCGCACTTGAATTTCTTTCTTACCGAATAATTCAGCCGCATTACGGTCCGGAATTTCCTTAAAGGATGCTAATACATATTGTTTATGAAAGCGGGCGGATGCAACGTGATATTCTTTACCATCGATGTAACAGGCATCCATATGCATAAACCGCTCAGGAAAGTCGGTTTGAGGCATAATACGAAGATCACCCCGCACGCCGTGCGGGGCGATGATAACACCTATTGTGATGAAATCGTTATGCTTCATTATTGACGAAACGCAACGATTTTACCGTCTTCTAATAGGATTTCAGCGCCCATCAAGGCATCCAAATCATCCCCGAGTTTAACGGTAACCGTTTGCTCCAATGTGCCTTGAGTAATTTCAGTTCCCAAGCTTAATTCTTGAGCCTCTTTCAATTTAGCTGTTACTTCTTCTTTGAAAGCCAAGCGTTTGTTTTTCTCCTCGTCGATTTGTTGACGAATCGCAGTAAGACTTGTAGCATCAACTTTAGCTGCATCAGCTAAAATACGTTGCGCCTGAAACTCGATTTGTTCCAGATCTTTATTCACCATATCGAGGCGAGTTTCAAGATCCGCTGTAATCTTCGCTTTCAAGTCTTCTGTTACTTTTGCTTTTACTGCTACAGGGACACGTAATGTTATTTCTTCCATTCTAATTACTCCCTTTTACACAATATCAACAGATATTTTTTTGTTCTCTTTAATAGCCGCCGCTTTAACAACGGAACGTATGGCCTTTGCTATGCGTCCTTGTTTTCCGATAACTTTGCCCATATCCTCCGGGGCAACGTGAAGTTCATAAACCTCTATATTGCCCTTTTGAACCATGGTAACAGAAACGGCATCAGGCTGCTTCACCAATGATTTTGCAATTAATGAAATTAATTCTACCATCGCAGTATGCCTTTCTATTAATTACTTTTTAGCGTCAGCAAATTTTTGCATAACGCCTTCTTTTTTGAACAAGGAGCGAACAGTGTCAGTAGGCTGAGCACCTTTAGCTAACCAAGCCAAAGCTTTTTCTTCGTCTACATTAACGATAGCTGGTTGTTTAGTAGCATCATATTGACCAATTGTGTCAACAGGACGACCTTCACGTGGAGCACGTGCGTCAGCAACTACGATACGGTAGAAAGGAGCTTTTTTAGCACCTAAACGAGTCAAACGAATTTTTAACATATGAAATTCACCTCCTTATACTGATATGACTGGACAGGTTCAGCGCCCCTGTCCATGTATTACATAAACGGTAATTTAGGCATCTTAGGTAAAGCGCCCTTACCGCCTCGTAACCCTTTCATGCGCTTCATCATCTTCCGCGCTTCTTCAAATTGTTTCAACAAACGATTTACATCTTGTACCTGTGTACCCGAACCTTGTGCGATACGCTTGCGACGGGATCCGTTCAGTATATTCGGATTCTCCCGCTCCGCTGCGGTCATGGATGTTATGATGGCCTCTATGCGGCGCACCTCTTTACTGTTCAAATCAAGATCCTTTAATTGATCCTTAATCTGTCCCATGCCCGGCAACATGCCGATGATATTCTGCAACGGACCTAACTTTCTCACCTGATTCATCTGTTTCAGGAAGTCATCCAAGGTGAAATTATTTTTAGCCATTTTCTTGGCCATTTCACGGGCTTCTTCCTCGTCGATGGCACCTTGCACATTTTCAATCAGTGTTTTAAAATCGCCCAAGTCGAGGATACGGGAAGCCATACGATCTGGATAGAATACATCAAATCCATCCATCTTCTCGCTGACACCGGTAAACTTAATCGGCAAGCCCGTTACGGCCTTGATGGATAATGCCGCACCACCGCGAGCATCGCCATCGAGTTTTGTAAGGATAACACCATCAACGCCCAATTTTTCATTGAATGTCTGAGCCGTCGACACCGCATCCTGACCGATCATGGAATCCACAACCAGCAGAATTTCATGAGGTCGAACAGCCGCTTTGATGTTGGACAGTTCCTGCATCAAAGGCTCGTCAATCGCCAGGCGACCTGCGGTATCGATGATAACAACATCCTTTAACATATGCGTGCTTTGCTCGACGGCGCGGCGTACAATATCTACCGGGTCAGCACCGGGTGTTTCATCCGCAAAGACAGGAATATCGATCTGCTTACCTACCACCTGTAACTGAGTAATCGCCGCCGGGCGATATACGTCGGCCGCTACGAGCATCGGATGCTTACCTTGTTTGCGAAGGTATACGGCTAATTTCCCGGCCGTCGTCGTCTTACCGGCACCTTGCAGGCCGACCAACATGATAATCGTCGGCGGCTTGCTGGAAATCATGATACGGCTTTGCGTACCGCCCAGCAGTTCCGTCAACTCATCATTTACGATTTTAATAACCGTTTGAGCCGGATTCAGGGAACCGAACACCTCTTCACCGAGGGCTTTTTCTTTAATGGATTTAACAAAATCCTTTGCCACCATGAAGTTAACGTCCGCCTCTAAAAGAGCCGTTCGCACCTGACGCAACGCAAGATTGACATCGTCTTCCGTAATTTTGCCCTTTCCCTTTAAGGATTTAAAGGCGTCTTGCAGCTTTTCCGATAAACTATCAAATGCCATATTATCCCTCCATTTGCGTCAATAACTGTTGTACCCGCGGTTGTAAAAGCACATCCGTGGGCAACGTACTTTTTAATTCTTTCAGCACCTGCTCACGCGCTTCGTATTGCGCCACCAGGTGCAATTTACTTTCATATTCATTCAAGATGTGTCGAGCCCGCTGTAAATTATCATGTACGGCCTGACGCGATACACCCAGTTCCTCGGCGATCTCGCCGAGAGACATGTCATCTTCATGATGAAGCTGCAAGGACAATCGCTGCTTGTCCGTCAACAAGGGCCCGTAGAAATCCAAGAGCAAACTTATGAGTACTCGTTCCTCCATTTGGCCACCTCCATCACTGTCAAGTTATATTGCTTTACATATGATACAGGATAAAAAAAGATGTGTCAAGTAGATTTACTTAACACACAGGTTTCATAGAGGCGAATCGTTATAAATAAACGGGACAGACTTAATGGTGCGTCCGAAGGTGACCATAGCTTCAAAAAATTTATCCCTCAGTTCCGCCTTTTATTAAATGATATTATTTTCTTTTTACTGCTTTTATATCTATAATAATATGCTATAATATATACATTTAATATTTTCAATATAAAGGAGATAGTCCATGACCACTAAACAATACGATATCATAATTCTCGGCTTCGGTAAGGCCGGAAAAACCTTAGCTGCAAAACTAGGCTCTATGGGAAAATCTGTAGCCATGATTGAAGAAAATCCTCTTATGTACGGCGGCACATGTATTAATATCGCTTGTATTCCGACAAAGACGATGATTATGGCCGCCTCAAAAGGCTTATCCTACGATCAGGTACTGGCCCAACGTGAGGTTGTTACATCGCGATTACGAAATAAAAATTTTGATATGCTTAATACAAATCCTCATGTCGATGTCTATACAGGCCATGGCGAATTCTCGGGCAATAAGGAAATTTCGGTAACGGCCGGTGATGAGAACATTAAATTAACCGCTGATACCATCGTTATTAATACAGGTGCTATAGCAATCAAACCGGACATTCAAGGAATTGACACCGCTAAAGGCTTCTATAACAGTACAGAAATTCAACAGCTATCACCTCGGCCAGGCACATTAGGCATTATCGGCGCCGGCCCTATAGGTCTTGAATTTGCAAGCTTGTACGCCAAGCTAGGTACCAAGGTAACTGTTTTTAATATCGATTTCTCTATTTTAAAACGAGAAGAACCCATCGTTCAGCAATTAGCAAATGAGTATTTAAAAGAACAGGGAATCACCATTCTCAATGCTGTCAAATTAGACTCCGTATCAAATGATGCTGATAAACCGGTCATTACGGCGGATAATAAAAACTATACCTTTGATGCCGTCCTTTACGCCACAGGTCGCAAGGCAAATACAGCGAATATCAGGCTTGAACATACGGATATTATCACCAACGAACGTGGTGCCGTTATTGTCAATGATACATGTGAAAGCTCCGTTCCGGGCGTCTACGCCGTAGGCGATGTAAACGGCGGCCCTCAGTTCACCTATGTATCCCTCGATGATTTCCGAATCGTCTTCGGTGCACTAACAGGTACGGGACAATATACATTAAAGGATCGAAAAAATGTGCCACACACAACCTTCTTAACACCTCCACTCTCCCGTGTCGGTTTTACAGAGGCGGAAGCCATCGACAAAGGCTATACGGTTAAAACGAAAGAACTCCTCGTTGCTACAATGCCTAGAGCCCATGTAAACGATAATCTAAAGGGCGTTTTTAAAATCGTAGTAAATGCAGAAAATGATTTAATACTCGGCGCTACGCTGTATTCACAAAACTCCGAAGAACTTATCAATCTCATAAAAATGGCGATGGATAACGCTATTCCATATACCTATTTCAAAAACCAGATATTTACACACCCTACTATGGCTGAGAACCTAAATGACCTTTGTAATTTCTAAGTATATAAATCATCTGTACAATATGTAAAAACAGAACACAATAAATGAGCCGCCATCTCTAAAAACAGTTAAAGATGGCGGCTCATTTATTCAGTTCTTCGTAAACAATCTCCGCACTACAGCCTGTAGTTTAGGGGTCAACACAATAGCGACAACAATCCCCGCTACACTGGTAATCAAGGAATATTGAATCTTGCTTGCCGCCACAACGGCGCTTTCAAGAACAAACCACCAAGCAAGGAAGTAGCCAAACGCAGTCCAAAGAGCACCGATGATAAGCGCCGCGAGAATGCGACCGAAGGACGCCGTCGGTTTATTGATAGACGGAGGCAAATAACCGGCTGTCATCCCGCCTACAATAAATCCGGCTATCCCCTTGATAAAGAACGAAAATACGATGTATTCCGTATGTCCGCCGAATAAATCAAATAAAGCCGACCCCATAGCCGCGCCCAATCCGCCATATAAACCGCCGAATAAAATAGACATCGTAAAAAGCGCCGCCGATCCGAGATGCACCATGGCACCGCCGGGAATTTCAACGCGTATCGTCGTAGCTACGGCACATAGAGCTGCGATAAAACCGATATATACAATATCACGAGTATTTAATTTCATATGTAAACGCCTCTCTTTTTATATAACTATCCTATTACTAACTATATTCAGTATACCAAATCATACACGCTCTAAAAATACCGAGTTCATAGGAATTAAAAACACCTATGCGATTCCATTCGATCATTAAGACCGACAATCGCACAGGTGTTCTTTATTAACGTAATCTCATCGGCAAATGGAGTATATCCTATCCCCACATTTGTTTCCGGGTCTATATCTTAGCCCGTTTTAAACGAAGCGAATTACTTACAACCGTTACAGAGCTGAACGCCATCGCCGTACCGGCAATCATAGGATTTAAAGCCCCCACAGCGGCCAACGGAATACCGATACAGTTAAAAATCAACGCCCAGAACAAATTTTGCTTAATATTCGTCATGGTCTTACGGCTGAGGCGTACGGCCTGCACCAATGTATGTAAATCATTGCGTACAAGAACGATATCCGCCGCCTCTACAGCGATATCCGTACCGCTGCCGATAGCAAATCCGATATCCGCCGTCACGAGGGCCGGCGCATCATTGATGCCGTCCCCGACCATACCGACCACGAGGCCTTTATCTTGTAATTCTTTGACCTTGCTCGCCTTATCCTGCGGCAATACTTCGGCGATGACATGAGAAATCCCAGCCTGTTTCGCAATGTATTCCGCAGTACGTCGATTATCACCTGTAAGCATCCATACCTCGATACCTTGCGATTGCAATTCTTTCACTACGGAAGCGGTTTCAGGACGCAATTCATCCTCTACGGCCCAAAGTGCGGTAATCACACCGTCTACGGCCAATAACGAAACGGAGGCCCCCTGCGATTCATAGGTGAGTATATCATCTTCGACAGCACTCAAATCATAGCCTAATTCCTTCATCCAGCGGCTATGCCCCAGCTGAACGGACACACCTTGATACGAACCTTGCAAACCTTTTCCCGGCACGTCTGCAAAGGATTCCAGTTCTACAACGGACTTATAGCCACGATCCTCACCGTAATACACCATAGCCTTCGCAATCGGATGCGATGTTCCCTGTTCAAGGGCCATCATGAGATTCATATTGCGCGCTTCATCGCCACTATAATTTTTGAAAGCCGTCACATCGAGAACACCTTGTGTGAGTGTGCCGGTCTTATCCATAACGACAGCATTCAGTTTCCCCGCTTTTTCAAGATATTCCGCACTTTTAATGAGAACGCCATGCTCCGCCCCAAGTCCGGATCCGACCATGATCGATGTCGGTGTCGCAAGACCCAAAGCACATGGGCAGGCGATGACAAGAACCGCCGTCGCATTGATAAGTGCCACATTGAGACTGTCGCCTATGATAAAATACCACACCAGACCGGTCAATACGGCAAGACCGATAACGGTCGGTACGAAATATTGCGCTACCACATCGGCAATACGTTGTATCGACGCCTTCGATGTTTGTGCTTCCTCTACGACCTTGATGATCTGAGACAGCATCGTATCGGAACCGATGCGTTTCGCTTCCATTGTGAAAGCACCGCTCAAGTTAATCGTAGCCCCGATGACCTCGGAACCGACCTGTTTTTCTACAGGCAAGCTTTCACCGGTGAGCATCGCCTCATCCACGGTAGAATAACCATCCGTCACAATGCCGTCTACAGGAATTTTTTCACCGGCCCGCACCTGAACCACATCTCCGGCCACGACCTTTGATGTAGGGATATCCACGAATTCGCCGTCCCGCAATACGTGAGCCGTCGCCGGTTGCAAGGCGATCAATTTCTGAAGAGCCTCAGATGTACGACCTTTTGCGATTTCCTCTAATAGTTTACCTAGGAGGATAAATGTGATAAGCCATGCGGAGGTTTCAAAGTAGATTCCGTGAGCGCCCAATTCCGGATGAAACTGCCAATTATAGATACTGAAAAGATACGCCACCGATGTGCCCATCACCACGAGAACATCCATTGTAAGCGCCCCATTTTTGACAGCGCTCCACGCGCTCTTATAGAACATGAGTCCCGGTCCGAACTGAGCAATAGTAGCAAGGACAAACTCCACCCATACCGGTAAAGCCTCAAATCCGAAGCGATGTAATGTCATATTGATCATCATCGGTATCGCCATACATGCGGCTATGATAAGTCGGATGATATGAGGTTTTAAATTCACCTTTTCAATTTCCTGTTTTGTTTCATCCGCTTCAGTCGCCCCAAATCCGATATTTGTAATGGCATCGATAATCTGTTGCGGTTCTACGTTTGCGCCGTCCGCATATTCCACACTGCCCTTACGCGTCAACAGATTAACTTTCACGGAGGCTACCCCGTCAACCTTTGACACCACATTTTCAACCCGCTTGACACAGGCCGCACAGTGCATTCCCGTAATATCAAACTCTTGTTTTCTGCCGCTCATATATACACTTCTTTCTTCTATCTATAACGGTATTCACATTAAATGAATATATGTTTACATATAATTAATTATAGTTTTATAATAACACAGATTCTCATTTAGTCAATATCCTACTAAACATACAGGGTTATTCTTTCAGCCTATACATAGCCTTCATAAATAGATTATAATAAAGTGATGATGAATAAATACATAGATTGATTCTTAAGGAGGTGAATATATGTCAGAATCAACGATCCCTACCGTGGAGTTTACCTCTGTCGCCAAAGAATTCCGTCACGAGTATATAGTCGAAAAGTCACGTTTTATTACGACTGTCTCTCCTTGTACGACGGAGACTGAAGCGCAAGAATTTATCGCCCGTATTAACAAGGAGTTCTGGGATGCCCGCCACAACTGCACGGCTTTTGCCATCGGTCCGAAACAGGAACAGCAACGTTCCTCAGACAATGGAGAACCGTCCGGCACGGCAGGTAAACCGATGTTGGAAGTACTCAAGAAAACGGGTATTACAAATGTGGTCGTCGTGGTCACACGCTATTTCGGCGGCATAAAATTGGGCACAGGCGGTTTGATTCGGGCATATTCACATTCCGTTGCGGAAACATTGCGCCTTGCACCGAAAGAACTGCATACGACACGAGCACAACTGCAGGTGACGATTGATTACCCTTTATATGGTGCAATAGAACGCTATTTACAAGATCAACAGTTCCATTATGATGCCTTATTCAACGAACACGTAACATTGACGATTTTAGTGCCCCCTGATGATATGGAGCGGGCGCAAAAAGAGCTCCAAGACCTCAGTCATGGAGCTGCAACTTGCGAAATTTTAGATTCTATTGAAGTGGTACTGCCGTTAAACTAAACGATTACAGCTGATACAAAAAATCAAATGTAATGATTAGCCGCTATGGCGACCTAAACTTAAAACACCCTGACCTAGCTGACGACGTTTTTCGGAAGTCAACGGATGAGGCCATACCCGTTCCAATTGTTTTTTACGATTAACGGAATTGTGTGCAGTCATTAACTTACGTGCTTCCCAATTACGCATTGCCTGTTTTAAAGTTCTTTTTACTACGCCCATAATAGTACCCACTTTCTTGCTCACAGAAACACATTAAAAATTTTGATGAGATAGACAAAACTTTTTTATATTGATTTTGTTTTGTATCTCGTTTCTGCTGTATAGTATATATAGCTTTCTGTAAAATGTGAAATAACGATTGTTTTGTCAGTTATAAATTTTTATTATCTGTTTTATGTATAATAGGGAGATCACATGGATACATCTTATTACCACAACTTTATTACCCTCGTTCAAACTGGCAATATGACACAGGCTGCAGAAATTCTGCATATTACACAGCCCGCTTTAAGTAAACAGTTAAAGTATTTAGAGGCTGAATTCGGAGCGCAGCTCATCAATATCAAACGGGGACAACGAGGGACCAATTTACAACTCACCGATGCAGGCAAGATTTTCTATGAAAAAGCACAGCAACTATGCTCGATTGAAGAGTCCACGTACAATGCGGTGCAGCAGTTAAACTCACGCATTGAGGGCACACTGCGTATCGCAACGTCCGCCTCCCGGTCTACGCCGATTGTACAACAGTATTTGCCGGCTTTTTCCATAAAATATCCATCGGTACACTTTGAAATCTACGAAGGTCTCATGACAAATGTTGTGAGCCAACTCATCAACGGCAGTGCCGAACTGGGCATAGCCAATATTCAAATGGTTGATACTGACAAATTCGATATTCTTCTCACGCAGGAGGAACATTTATATGCTATATTCCGACGCGATGTATTCTGGACCGATCGGGAACACGATACAATCACATGGGATGACATCAAAAAATGTCCTCTGTCGCTCTCGGGCGGATCGGTACGCATGATTATACAATCAAGCTTGACGGACATGACGCAACTGAACGCTATCGCTATTACGACCACCAAGAGTTCCGCCATCGAATGGGCTTCTTCAGGTCGTACCGTATCACTCGTTCCGATGGATGCGAAGGAAATGGTTAACCACCGCAAGATGGCTCGTATTAAATTACCTGAATTCTCAGGAGACTTTAAAAAAGCATTCATTACGCTTAAAGGGCATTCACTTTCCCCTGTGGCGCAACAATTTATCGACTTCTATAAAGCCTATGTATAACAGCATACGCCGATTTAACAATCAAAATACAGACGATATGAGGATAATAAAAGACCTAGTACATCATATACTAGGTCTTTTATTCTGCCCAAACGCTCTGGACAGACAGTATGTATACTATTTTACATGTATTGGCGAATACATATATCTCGTTACACATTATGAACGTATATATTTATTATATATACCTATGATATATACCTATGTTTACACGGTATACTTACATATTTTTAAGCATCATGCACAGCTCCGACGATATCGCTGATGCTGTTCAGGTTATATCGTTCCACATAATCGCCCATTTCTCGTGCAATCCGTCCGATTGCCGTCGGATCCACCATGGTGGCGGTTCCCACTTGAACGGCACAGGCACCGGCCATCATAAACTCGATGGCATCTGTTCCCGTCATGATGCCGCCCAGGCCGATAATCGGAATGTTCACGGATTTATAGACCTGATGCACCATGCGAAGCGCCACAGGTTTTACGGCAGGTCCCGAGAGTCCTCCATAGATATTCCCCAACACCGGTTTACGACGATGAATATCGATGGCCATCCCCAGGAGGGTATTGATGAGGCTCACTCCGTCACCGCCGCCTGCTTCAACGGCCTTTGCGATTTCCACGATATCCGTAACATTTGGTGAAAGTTTCACGATAACCGGCTTATCCGTCACCTTGCGAACCGCCTTCGTCACCTGCTCCACCACCTTCGGATCGACGCCGAAAGCCATGCCTTCACAAGCGACATTCGGACAGGATACATTGACTTCAAGACCGGCAATGCCGTCTACGGAGAGGACCTCCGCCATCCAAGCGAATTCATCGATGGTACCGGCGGACATATTCGCTAATAACGGCACATCGTATTGCTTCAAGGTCGGCAGAATATCCGATACGAAGTGCTCCGCACCGGGATTTTCAAGGCCGATACAGTTCAATACGCCGGACGGCGTTTCCGCAATGCGGAGGCCCGGATTACCGTGACGCCCCTTCGGGGTCAATCCTTTAACGGAAATAGCCCCTACCTCATTACTGAGGTCCAGATAGCCTGCATATTCAGGGCCGTTTCCGAATGTGCCGGATGCGGCGATAACAGGATTCTTCATCTTAATTCCGCAATAGTTTACGGCAAGCTTCGGATTTGGTGTAACAGTGTTATTTAAATCGCATTCACTCATTAAAAGAACACCTCCTCAGCGGGAAATACGGGACCGTCCTTACATACCTTATAGCGTTTACCTCCCGCCCCGTCACAAGCACAGCCGAGACAACCGCCGGTACCGCACCCCATGCGCTCTTCCAACGAAACCTGACATGGCACGGAAAAATCGTTCGCCACCTGAGCAACGCCCTTCATCATCGGCGTAGGGCCGCAGGTCATGACGGATGTAAAGGCATTCGCACGGATCAGTTCAGGCATGACAGCCGTCGGAAACCCTTTCGTACCGACACTGCCGTCATCGGTTGTGATATGTACTTTCACAGGCGTATCGGCAAACAGATCCGCCCAAAATGTTTCCGATTCATTTCTGAAGCCTAAAATCACCTGCGCCTTTTCATCCGCTTTCAAATGAGAAGAGATACATAGCATCGGTGCAATACCGACACCGCCGCCGACGAGAAGCATATTCTCGGACGTTACAAAAGGTTCCCCCAAAGGCCCCAGACAGTCCAGCTTATCCCCGGGCACGAGACGAGTCATAATATCCGTTCCCGCACCTACGACGCGGTACAAGAGAGTAATTATTCCTTTTTCCGCATCAAATCCGGCGTAGCTGATAGGACGGCGCAACAATGGAGCCGTAGAATCTGTAACGCGCACATTACAGAACTGTCCCACCTTAGCCTCCGCCGCCTGTTTCGGTGCGTGGACATCCATAATCCATACATCGGAACCTAACTGCTCGTTACGAACGACTTCGCCCTTTTCCACATAACCGCTCATGTTTTACTCCAATTCAAAATCCTGTAATGCCTCTACATTATAATTTGCATTATTCTTACGATTTGCCACAACACGCAATACTTCACGAGCCGTATCGAGACTTGTTAGGCAAGGTGTCCCCATTTCTACGGCGAGGCGGCGCAACTGGAAGCCTTCCCGTTCAGGACGTTTACCTGCCGTCAATGTGTTGAGCACAAGATCAACCTTGTCCTGACGGATATGATCCGCACAGTTATCACTGCCTTCGGAGATTTTATTGACCACCTTGCAGTCAACGCCATGGTCTTTAAAGTATTTACCGGTACCGCCTGTCGCCTCGATATGATACCCCAGTTCGATAAAGCCTTTTGCCAGCTGACTGGCTTCCTCTTTATCGCGGTCCGCAACGGTCATAAGAATCGTACCGTCCTCAGGAATACGCATATTCGCGCCGTTGATAGCCTTAAATAATGCCTCCGAGTACGTACGACCGATTCCCATAACTTCACCGGTGGACTTCATTTCAGGGCCGAGAGCGATTTCCACGAGCCCCATTTTGGAGAACGAGAAGACCGGCGCCTTTACGGCCACATATGGTTTATTCGGAACGAGACCTGACGGCAAGCCTAAATCCTTTAAGCTTTCACCGAGGGCGATACGCGTTGCGCATTCCACCATATTGATGCCCGTAACCTTGGAAATGAACGGCACCGTACGACTGGAACGAGGATTTACCTCGATAACATGCAGTGTGCCGTCAGCCACGATGTATTGGATATTGAGGACGCCCTTAACATTGAGGCCGATTGCGATACGACGTGTGTAATCAACGATTTGATCGATGATATCCTGACTCAGATGTTGTGCCGGATATACGGCCATGGAGTCACCGGAGTGAACACCGGCGCGTTCGATCTGCTCCATGATCCCCGGAATACATACATCGGTACCGTCGGAAATAGCGTCAACCTCTACCTCCATACCGACCATGTAACGGTCGATGAGAACCGGATGTTCCTTCGAGGCGACTACGGCTTCCTTCATGTATACGTCGAGTTCTTTATCGTTATATACGATTTCCATCGCACGACCGCCCAACACATAGGAAGGACGGACAATCAACGGATATTGCAGCTTCTTAGCCGCCGCTTGCGCCTCTTCATCGGACGTCACAAGAGCCCCTACAGGACGGGAGATGCCAAGTTTCGCCAACAATTCGTCGAAGCGCTCACGGTCTTCCGCCATGTCGATACTGTCCACGGAGGAACCGAGGATTTTTACACCCCGTTCAGCCAACGGTCCCGCCAAGTTAATCGCCGTTTGACCGCCGAATTGAGCGATTACGCCGATAGGATTTTCCTTTTTGATGATTTCCATTACATCGTCCACGGTTAACGGCTCGAAGTATAGAGAATCGGATGTATCAAAGTCGGTTGAAACGGTTTCCGGATTGTTGTTGATGATAATCGATTTATAGCCCGCCTTGCGAAGCGCCCAGGAGGAATGTACGGAGCAGTAATCAAATTCCACGCCCTGACCGATGCGGATCGGACCGGAACCGAGAACCACAACGGATTTGTCCCCCAGAGGCCGCACCTCATCCTCTGTTGCATATGCAGAGTAGTAGTATGGCGTGTGCGCTTCAAATTCGGCTGCACATGTATCTACATATTTATAAGTAGGAACGATATTCCATTCCTTGCGTTTCGCTTGTACTTCATCCGCTGTCGTATGTGCATAACGGGCGATGACGGAGTCGGTCATGGAGTAGCGTTTTGCCTTGCGCAACACGTCCTCGGTCAAACCGTTTTCAGCTAACGCTTTTTCTACCGTTATGATATTCTTGATTTTTTCAATAAAGAATGTATCAATTTTTGTAATGTAGTGAATCTTTTCTACGCTGATGCCCTTGCGGAGTGCTTCGGCTACAACGTAGATGCGTTCATCATCTACGAGATGCAGACGTTCAATCAATTGCTCCATAGATTCGTGGGCAATCTTTTTAAGTTCGATATGGTCTAATCCGATTTCCAGAGAACGGATCGCCTTCAATAGAGAACCTTCCAAAGAACGGTCAATGGCCATAACCTCGCCGGTCGCCTTCATTTGAGTCCCCAAGGTTCGATCAGCCAAATTGAATTTTTCAAAAGGCCAACGCGGGAATTTGGTTACCACGTAGTCAAGCGTCGGTTCAAAACACGCCTTGGTTTCGCCTGTTACAGCATTCGTAATTTGATCGAGGGTCATACCGACCGCGATTTTTGCAGCCACCTTCGCAATGGGATAGCCCGTCGCCTTGGACGCCAGCGCGGAGGACCGGGATACACGAGGATTTACCTCGATAACGATGTACTCGTTGCTGTTCGGATTCAACGCATATTGTACGTTACAACCGCCTTCGATTTTCAGATATCGGATGATATCTACAGATGCGGTGCGAAGCATCTGGTATTGAATGTCATTCAATGTCTGGCTTGGCGCCACGACGATGGAATCGCCCGTATGCACGCCTACAGGGTCGATGTTTTCCATATTACACACGATGATACAGTTATCCGCACTGTCGCGCATCACTTCGTACTCGATTTCCTTCCAGCCCGCAACGGAACGTTCCGCCAGGATCTGGTGGATTGGTGAAAGTTTCAAACCGCGGCGTGTAATTTCATACATTTCATCTTCATTATGCGCTATACCGCCGCCGGTACCGCCCAATGTATAGGCCGGCCGAATGATGATCGGATAACCGATACGGTTCGCAAAAGCTACGGCCTCCTCAAGGTCGTTAAAGATATCCGATTCAGGAACCGGTTGATTGATTTCCTTCATCGCTTCCTTAAAGAGTTCACGGTCTTCCGCCTGTTTGATGGCCTCTAATGTGGTACCGAGCAATTGCACACCGTATTCTTTCAGAACGCCCGCTTCGGACAGTTGTACGGCCATATTAAGCCCTACCTGACCGCCCAATGTCGCCAAAAGCCCCCAAGGTCGTTCCTTTTTGATGACCTCTGTAACAAATTCAAGACTGATAGGCTCCACATATACGCGGTCCGCAATATCCGTATCCGTCATGATCGTAGCCGGATTGGAGTTAACCAGGACTACTTTGTAGCCCTCTTCACGAAGGGAACGGCAGGCCTGTGTACCGGCGTAATCAAACTCCGCCGCCTGGCCGATGATAATTGGCCCAGAACCAATTACGAGTACCTTTTTTGCTTCTGTGGTCATATTATCGTCCCTTTCTCATCATATCTTCAAATTCATCGAATAAATATAGGTTATCAGTCGGTCCCGGTGATGCTTCCGGATGGTATTGCACAGAAAAAATCGGCAATGTCTTATGACGCATACCTTCTACGGTTCCGTCATTTACGCTGCGATGCGTCACCTCCACATCATCAGGCAACGTCGTATCATCTACGGCAAAGCCATGATTTTGAGATGTAATATACACGCGTCCGGTCCTAAGGTCCTGTACAGGATGGTTTGATCCGCGATGTCCGAATTTTAATTTGAACGTGGAGCCCCCGTAGGCCTGCGCCAGTACCTGATGCCCCATACAGATACCGAAAATCGGCTTCTTCCCGAACATTTTTTTGACTTCTTCCACCGCATAGCCGAGATCCTTAGGATCTCCGGGTCCGTTTGACAGAAAGATACCGTCCGGATTCACGGCCAGTACTTCCTCCGCCTTGGAATCAGCCGGGAATACGGTAAGACGACATCCCGCCGCTTCCAGAGAACGGAGTATGTTCTCTTTCACACCGTAATCCATAACGGCAACGTGAAACTCGGCATTTTTATCGCCGCGCATCCCCTGCCACTTCGTAGTAACTCGCATGACTTGGTCGGTAGGCAATTCCTGTTTAAAGAATTTTTCAATATCCTCCATCGGATAATCGGCGCGTACCAGAACGCCCTTCATTACACCGTGATTACGGATAGTACGCGTAATCGCACGCGTATCCACATCATAAAGGCAGGGAATGCCATGCAGACGAAGGTACTCGCTAAACAGGCCTTCATTTTGCCAGTTGGACGGAAAGTCGCATAGCTCACCGACAATAAAGCCTTTACAATACGGTTTAGGCCCCTGCGTAATAGCATTTAATGTGCCGTAATTACCTATCAAGGGATAGGTCAATGTAATAATTTGATCCGCATAGGACGGGTCTGTCAGGATTTCCTGATATCCGGTCATACCGGTGTTGAAAACAACCTCACCTACTGTAGGAGCGCCACCTAACAAGGACCCTTCAAATACGGATCCGTCTTCGAGTACTAACTTGCCTTTCATCTTAGGACTACGCCCTCCTTCATAACAATCTCACCATCCACTACGGTGAGTTTAGCCTTGCCCGTAACGGTCATACCGTCAAATGGGCTGACCTTACCTTTTGTATAGAATTGATTGCGATCTACCGTCCAAGTTTCTGTATCACTGAACACGGTAATATCTGCCGGTTTACCGACTTCAAGAACACCCGCATCAAGACGCATCAATTCCGCCGGGCGCGTACTCATGTGGTACACGACCTGATCGATGCTGAGTTTATCAGGGCCGTATGCATTCGTAATAACGCCGGCCAACGATGTTTCAAGGCCGCTGAAACCATTCGGCGCGCAGCAGAACTCGTGGTCTTTTTCTTCAAACGCATGCGGTGCATGGTCTGTAATAATCGCATCGATGGTGCCGTCTTTTAAACCTTCCAAGAGGGCCTGACGATGATCTTCCGATCGGATTGGCGGCGCCATTTTGAAAGCGGGATTATAATCCCGTAAATACTCATCCGTAAAGGACAAGTGTTGGCTCGTCACTTCACAGGTTACATTGAGACCTTTAGCCTTTGCACGGCGCACCATGTCCACAGTATTCTTACTACTTACATGAGCGATGTGAATATGACCGCCCGTCATTTCAGACAATAAAATATCGCGGGCTACGGCCAAATCCTCCGCTACCGCAGGTCGACCGATAACACCCAGTTCATAGGATACAAAGCCTTCATGCATATGACCGTTTTTCGTCAACGTAATATCCTCCGCATGATCGATAACCATCTTGTCGAACATGGACGAGTACTCCAAAGCGCGGCGCATAAATGCCGCATTTTCTACGTAGTGACCGTCATCGGAGAACGCAACGACGCCCGCTTCCGCCATATCACCGAGTTCCGCCAGTTCCTTACCTTCAAGATTTTTGGAAACGGCGCCGATAAATTCAACCTTCACGACACCGGTCAGTTCCGCCTGTTTTTTCAAACCTCTCACGAGGGCCGCATTATCTACAACAGGCGTTGTATTCGCCATCGTTACGACCCGGGTAAAGCCGCCGGCTGCCGCCGCCTGTGTACCAGAATGAAAATCTTCCTTCGCTTCCTGACCGGGTTCGCGTAAATGTGTGTGAATATCGATAAGACCGGGGGCTACAATAAGACCTGTCGCATCATATACTTCGGCACCGTCTGCACTTAAATTTTGACCGATGGCCGCAATTTTACCATCTTTCACGAGAACGTCCGCTACTTCATGTTGTTGTTTTGCCGGATTAACTACCGTACCATTCTTAATAAGCAAGCTCACTACCGTCACCTCCATGAATTGTTAAGTACAATACCGCCATACGAATCGCTACGCCGTTGCGTACCTGTTCCTGAATTACCGATTGATCCGAATAAGCTACATCAGGAGCGATTTCAAGGCCTCGGTTCATCGGACCCGGATGCATCACCATGACATCATCCTTTGCCAATTTTAATACATCCTTGTTGATACCGAAAATACGCGCATATTCACGGTTAGTCGGATATAAAGCGGAGTGAATACGTTCCAGCTGAATGCGAAGTACATTGACTACATCCGCATCGGCAACGGCCTCACGCACATCGTGATGAACGGTGACGCCCATTTTCGCAAACTCCGGATATACCATGGTACGGGGACCGGCCAAATGGACATCGGCCCCCATTTTTGTGAGACCGTAAATGCTGGATCTTGCAACGCGGCTATGCATGATGTCCCCGAGGATAACGATCTTCAGACCTTTGATAGACTCTTTTTTCTCCAATATGGAATACATATCGAGTAGAGCCTGAGTAGGATGTTCATGCGCCCCGTCACCTGCATTGATGATGATAGGATTTACCGCCTTTGTGGCATACAAAGGCGCCCCTTCTGCGCTATGGCGCATTACGATAGCATCCGTTCCCATGTAGGCCAATGTGAGCAATGTATCGCGGAAGCTTTCACCCTTGCCCATGGACGAGCCGCTCGGCGTAATGTTGATGACATCAGCACCCAGATATTTACCGGCTAATTCAAAAGAACTGCGGGTCCGTGTACTGGGTTCCATAAAGAGATTAACGATAGATTTCCCTTTCAAAAACGGAATCTTCTTGTCATCAGACAGGACGACCTTCTTCATCTTCTTCGCCACATCCAAAATCAATTTGATTTCTTCAGCGGACACATTCTGCAAACCCAATAGATGTTTGCCATGCAAGCTAACTTGTCCCATGATTGCCTCCTAACTCACCATATCAAAAAAGACCTTTTGCCCAGAGCAAAAGGTCTAATAGTCTACACAAAGAAGCCCTTGAGGGCACTTTAACTATATTCCTTTTTCAGCCTCTCTGGACCAATTTAAAAGGTATTGTGTAATGCAGCAGTCTCTCGTACCACCTTCAGCATTATATCTCCATTAATTGTACTGAATCCTCCTGTGAAAGTCAATGTAAAAACGAAAAAATCATCAGCCGTTTTGAGCTCCGTTTTGTTGGTTCTGTTGTTCATTATTTTGTTCCTGGTTCTGCTGCTCCTGCTGTTGATTTTGCGGTTCCTGTTGCTGCGTTTGTTGTTCCTGCTGCTCCTGTTCACGCTGTTCACGAGGGCGCGTATTCTGAGAAGCTGTCGGTCTCGGTTTCGTCAACTCTTCAATGGATATAGCATCCGGAATATATACTTTCGGTGCGCTGTTAGAGGTATCATCCAACTCTTCGAAGGATCGGCCTCTGCGAGCGCGTTCCGCCGCTTGTCGTTCCGCTTCCAACTGCTGACGTGCCATTTCCGCTTTACGACGCTCGTAAGCTTGTCGTTCCTGAAGACGTTGAATCGCCTCGGCGCGCTCCTTCGCTTTCCGTTCGCTTTCCGCTTGAGCCAACGCCTGCTGACGAGCCTCTTCCGCTTTGCGTTCCGCCATGAGGTGTTCTTGGTATCGTTCTTCCGCAATACGCTTTGCTTCCGCTGCTTGTCGTTCCGCCTCGGCACGTTCCGCAGCCAATCGTTCCTGTTCCGCCTGACGAGCTGCCTCAGCTTGACGTGCCAATTCCGCCTGTCGTTCGGATTCAATACGGGCGGCCTCTGCCCGACGTTGATCTTCAGCGCGTTTCACTTCTGCCGCCTGTCGATCTTCCTCGGCCTTTCGCGCTTCTTCGGCGCGCTTAGCTTCTGCTACGATACGAGCTTCCTCGGCCTTACGTTCTTCTTCAATCCGTTTAACCTCTGCAGCTTTACGCATTTCTTCCGCCTTACGGGCCGCTTCAACTCTCGCAGCTTCAGCCTTGCGTGCTTCTTCCGCTTGTTTTGCTTCCTTGATTCGGCGTGCTTCCTCAGCTTTACGAGCCGCTTCAATACGTGCTACCGCTTCCTTATGAGCAGCCGCAATGCGTTTAGCCTCAGCAGCTTGCCGTGCCTGTTCAGCTTTACGTTCATTCTCAGCACGTTTTCGCTCCGCCGCCTGGCGATCTGCTTCCGCTTTACGCGCCGCTTCGATTCGAGCTACAGCTTCTTTATTAGCATTTTCAGCACTCTTTGCCTCTTCCTCGATTCGCGCCGCTTCCGCTTTACGCGCTTCTTCGACCTGTTTCGCCTCTTCTGCCTGACGTGCTGCCTCCGCTTTACGGGCTTCTTCGACACGTTTCGCTTCCTCAGCCTGCTTAAGAGCCTCAAGTCTTACAATTTCAGCCTTGCGCTCCGCTTCAATGCGTTCCGCTTCTGCCGCTTGTCGAGCTTCTTCCTCCTTACGTGCTTCCTCGGCGCGTTTTTCTTCTGCCGCTATGCGTGCTTCTTCCGCTTTACGTAATTCCTCTGCACGTTTCGCCTCGGCTGCCTGTCGAGCCTCATCAGCCTTACGGGCCGCTTCAATTCTTACAGCTTCCGCCTTACGCGCATCCTCTATCCGTTTTGCTTCCGCCGCTTGTCGAGCCTCTTCCGCTTCACGCGCCTTGAGAGCTTCCCTTTCAGCTACCAACTGCGCCTCTTTAGCGGCCTTTTCCTCGGCCGCCTTACGATCCTCCTCAGCTTTTTCCGCCATCTTGCGCTCTATTTCAGCCTGTTTCGCTTCGGCAGCCTTGCGTTCTTCTGCCGCTTTATCCGCAGCAACACGCGCTTCCTCTGCCTTCTTGCGGGCAAACACTTCTTCCAGTTTTTTCGCCTGCTTCAACTTTTCTTCGCGCTTAGCCTCAGCTGTCGCCTTATCGCTTAACTTCTTGGTTTCCTCATGAGCAATTGACTCTGCGGATTTCACCTTATCAGCAGCACCCGGCTTTGTTGTGTCGATGCGACCTTTTTCGGCGCCTTTTGAGGTCCCTACCGGAATGTTCTTGAGCCCTTCCGTAGGATGTCCCAAGCTGTCTTTAGCCTCTTTAGATACTTCCACGGCGATCGTCTGCTGTTGCTGGGGATTCGCCAATGATTCAGGAATGAATAGGAATCGGATCGGTAAATTTGATGCACCGGCCGGCATAAAGGATAACGTCAATTCATCCCCCGCATTATAGTTGCCCATCAATCGGCTATCCAGAATCGTTCCGTCACCTAAAGCCGAAACGCCATCCGCACCGCCGATATGATATGTACGGGTATCCGTTTCACCTCGACGAGCCCCCTGCTGATGCAAGGCTTTCACAGTAAAAGAACCGGAATAAGGCCCCCCCAGAGGATTAAAATACAGACGGAACGGTTCCTCGCCCTTCGTAGGAATTTTTAAGGTATACGATACACCATAGTTACCGCGGTCCCGAACGAATGCCTTATTCTGCATTTCATCGACACCGTTGATGAAAACATCCTCTCTATCATTACCGATTTCCACATAAGCACCGCCAAGAGCTGTGTCGTACGGTGTCGTTACCTCCATATTACGCTTGGCCCCTGTATAGGTACCGCGCAATTGGATTTCATCGATCAGTAAATTATTAACCCAGTGCGACGCCTCTACCGAATTAAGATCCATAGGGAGCATCATAACACGTGCATAAACAGGTGCATCCGTTTTAATATCTACAAGGCCCGTAAATAATGCATCCTGAGGGATCGGTGTGTTTTCCAGATCCGAGAATATGAGCTGCCGACCTTTCGGAGGGATACTCAAAGAATACAGAGGCTTTGCCGTCGGGCTTTCATCAAGAGGATGTTCCAAATCCTGACGTGATAAATCGCGACCGGCCGCAAAATAATCCTTTGATGCTACGGACTTAAGCTGTCTCATAACATGAACAGTGCTCGCATATGGCGTCTGATTTTCCAGGACGATGGCCATCTTATGAGGCTGTGACATTTCATTTACATGATAGAAATAGATACGCCCGTTTCCGTTAATCGTACCCGCACTGAGCGTGCCACCTACAGGCCCTACGTATTCGGGACTGTCGGATAGCAACAATGTATCCGTTTGAGACACCAGGGATGGCGGCAACGGTGAAAATTGAAAATATCCTATGGATTTTAAGTCAATATCGCGTGCCTCCACATGGCCCGTAAGTGCAGCCATCGCGGCCATCGCCGCAGCCAAACAATATTTTGATTGATATGAAAACATACTCTCTCACCTCTATAATTCTTCCAGACCGTTCGGGTCATAAGTTAGCGCTAACGCCTCAATTTTTTTTAAACGATGACCAATACCGGATTTAGACAATTTGCCGTTCATCATCTCTTCAAGCTCTTTTAAACTGGCCTCCGGATTTTCCAGTCGCAATCCGGCCACAACACGTAATTTTTCCGGTAATTTGTCGATACCTAAATATTCATCAACAATACGGATAGCTTTGACCTGACGAACCGCGGCATCTACAGTTTTTTGCAGATTCGCCGTCTCGCAATTTACCTGACGATTTATCTGATTACGCACGGTTTTCATGATCCGCACATTCTCAAAGTCCATCAATGCCGACTGAGCCCCCATGATTTGAAGGCAGTTCGTCACGGCGTCCCCTTCCTTGAGATACACCACATACTCATCCTTACGCTCCGTCAGACCGCCATGAAGATGAAATAATTTCAATACATAAATAATCTCCCTCGCAAAATCTTCATTGCCGGTCATGAATTCCAGGTGATAATCACTTTGAGGCTTATTAACGGATCCGCCCCCTAAAAATGCCCCTCTCAAAAAGGCACGACGGGATTCCATCGATTTGAGCCAGCTTCTGGGGATCTGTGCAGACATGGGCCAAAGAGCTAAATCTTCCAATGCCTGACGTCCTTCCGCAGAGGGCTCCACGGACAATGTATACATATTCTTTTTTCTTAAATTCAATCCCTGCCGCACCAGTACATTTGTGGGCAGTTCATATTGCTTTTTTAAAATGCCTAACAGGCGACGGGCAACCGCATTATTGGCGGTTGCCAGCCGAATGCCTACGGCCCCGTTAGCGCCCAGAATAATGGATCCACTCATACGCAACAAGCAGGACGCCTCAATTTTCATGGCCATATCCACATCACCGGATGATTCATATTGGCATAATTCATTTTTTACATCTTCTGCAAATGACATATGGATTTCCTCTGATTAATGATCATCCCGCTGCAAATAATATTCCAGAATATGCGGCTCCGTATTGGACTGCATAGCATAGACAATATCCATGATAACCTTGCCCAATCGCTCCGGATCGTGAACAGCCGGTTTCTGAGAACTGATCAACGTTGCGCGAATCGTACGAATGCCTTTGGCCTGCAATTTCTTTGAATCGATCGCCACCGGCTCCGAACCGACGGCGCTATATTGTTCGACCATCTGAATCGGCAACGGTCCGTCATTAGCGAGAACCGTATCAATAATTCCTTCTCCGCCGTGCGCGATGAGCGCCTCCACATGATCATTTAACGTATAGCCTGATGTTTCCCCCGGTTGAGTCATAACATTGGCGATATAAATCTTGTTCGCTTTGCTCGCTCTAATATGGGATGCAATTTTATCGGTGAGCAGGTTGGGAATAATACTCGTATACAGACTGCCCGGCCCAATGATGATAAAATCAGCCTCATCTATGGCACGCAATGCGGCCCCTTCCGGCTTAGGCAGTGCCGGATCGCTGTACATACGACGAATGCATTTACCCGAATTAGGAATATTACTTTCACCTTCAACTATAGTACCATCTGTCATTTCCGCGCGCAATTTAATAAACTCCGTAGATGACGGAATAACGCGCCCGCGTACACGTAACAACTTACTGGCCGCCTCTAAGGCTTCCTCTATGTCACCGTCATACACCTGCGCAAGGGCCGTAATAAACAGATTACCGAAACTGTGTCCCGATAATTCATTATCCCCTTCAAATCGATATCGGAACAGATTTTCCATAACCCCTTCTTGTTCCGCCAACGCCACCAGGCAGTTTCGTAAATCACCGGGTGCAATCATTTGAAAGTCTTCACGCAAGCGGCCCGATGAACCGCCGTCATCGGCTACAGTAACGATAGCCGATAAATTCGACGTATGGGTCTTCAAGCCGCGCAATAAATTGGACAGACCCGTACCGCCGCCGATAACAACGATTTTGGGACCTTTATCAAGGCGAATATTCTGAAAGATAATATCCGACACCTTGCTGTCCGGATTCGGTAAAACGGCGCGAATAATGGTCTTAACAACCTTACTCGTACCGATCAGCATCAGTACACCCCCGACGGAGATGAGCACAACACCGACGGCGACGAGTATATTATAATTGTAAAAGCCCGTCATTTCATAAGAAAAAGCGAGCACGATATCTTCAAGAACGGCTAACCATTGATAGTTAAACATCAAGGAAATGCCGATGATCAATAGACCTACACCGAGACTGAACAGGGTAAGCCAACGTTTGATATTTAGACCCGGAATCAGCCACCGGAACCATCCTTTTCGTAACATAATAACCCCTATCTAGTCGCACAGTGTATTAATTTCATGAGGATTAAAATCCTCTTCCACATTATTTTTCATCATATCCCGATGTTCAACGGATACATGATATCCCTTCTGCAACAAATGAGCATATAGGGCCTCCGCCATCGCCACGGAGCGATGCATACCGCCCGTGCAGCCGACGGCTATGATAAATTGAGATTTTCCTTCCTGCTCATAATTCGGTACGAGAAAATCCATGGTATCAAAATATCTCCGTTTGAACTCTTCCGTCACCTCAAAGGAGTGAATATAATCGTTGACGACCTTTACACGGCCGGTCTTATGACGATACTCGGGAATATAGAAAGGATTCGGCAGAAATCGTACATCCCATACCATATCCGCATCGAGAGGAATGCCGTATTTAAATCCGAAGCTCACCACGGTGATAGACATACCGTGACCGTCATCGACTTGAGTGAAACGAGTCTTCAAATACTCTTTCAGGCTGGCCGTCTTCATGTTCGTCGTGTCTATGATGAAATCCGCCTTATGACGTACGGAATTTAAGATCTGACGTTCCTTTTTAAGACCTGTCGTGATGAGTCCGTCCGGAGCCAACGGATGACTGCGACGACTCTCTTTATAGCGTCGTATCAATGTTTCATCGGTAGCATCCATGAATACAATTTCATAATCCACCTTCATCTCTTTCAAGCTGTCAAGAGATGCTGACAGGGCTTCAAAAAATTCACCACCCCGAATATCTACGACAAGAGCCACGCGATTCGTTTTTTCTCCGCCTTGACGACAGATTTCACTCAATTTGGGAATCAATATAGGCGGGATATTATCGACGCATAAATATCCCATATCTTCAAGAGCTTGTAATACCTGTGTCTTACCGGCACCGGACATGCCCGTTACAATTAATAAACGAAATGCTTCCATATCCTGTCTCCATTATAAAAGATTCTCTTCAATCCAATGTGCCACACCATCCTCATTATGATGCCCACAAATGCCTTTTGCCATAGCTTTCACAGCAGGTGTCGCATTCTCAACGGCCACGGAAAATCCCGTTCTGCTCAGCATGGAAATGTCATTCTCCGCATTGCCGAACGATACGATATGTTCTAAAGGAATAGCATTAGAATCGGCCAACCGTTGCAACGCATGCCCCTTTGATACATGAGGCGCGATAATTTCCAGAAAATCCGCCTGACTTCTCACCATCGTAACCATATCGCCCACCGATAGTCGTAAGGTGTCGATAATGCCGTCAATATACTCCGCTTTATCAATAGCAATCAGCTTATTCGGTTCCCGGTTCAAACCGTACAGATCATCGCCTAGGAACTCGGGCTTCGCTCCCGTCTGGCGTTCATACAGCTCGGATTGCCACGTCGGATGATGACATAACAATCGGTCATCTACATAGGACTGTATATGCCAATGATGTTTTTCCGCCATCTGAAAGATTCGCTGTACCGCTGTAAGAGGCACGGTCTGTTCAAACAGCTTTTGACCGGTGGTTAATTCCTGAATCAACCCGCCGGAGAATAGAATCATCGGTACATTGCCAAGCCGTAATGCCTCCCCGACAGGACGAGCCGTCTGATACATACGCCCCGTTGCAATCGTAACGGCAACGCCCTTTTCCTGCAAGCGTTGCAGCACGTCAACGGTATAATCCGATACGGTATTATCACTGCGTACCAATGTCTCATCACAATCGATGGCCACCATCTGTATATGAGAAAAAGAAGGATCCATGCCCGCCTCCTTTATATAACAAATAATATACTCTTTATTATACCATTTTATAGAGGAATAAAAATAGGACCAGACAGAATTGTCTGGTCCTATCGGGCCTCCTCTCCAAGGTCCTCATACAAGGTTGAATGTGTGTAGTGCAAGAAAAATAGCCATTCCCCCTTGGTCTTACCATTTATATTCTCATCTTACGGCCATACATGAAAAATGTAAATACCTGAGTATATACGAATAATGCATAATAAAACGAAATATACAGAGTATTCATTCATAATAACCATAAGATAAAGGTTCATCACCATACCGAAAAGGAATAGCAACGACTCAATTCACTGAAAATTCATTAAAATTTTTGATCTCTTGAAATGTGCACATATAAATATATACAAAAAAGAGACCCCCCGAAGGAGTCTCTTTTGTATGTTTAACTATCAAATTAGAATTTGTAGTTAAGGTCTGCACGGTAGAAATCACCAAGGTCATGACCAGCTTGATCTTTCCAATCGAAACCGTAGTTAGCGGACAAACCAACATTGTTTTGCAATGCATAGTTAACAGTTGCCATCCAACCTTTAGCATCTTGAGTATAGAATTGGTTATAAGTAGTATCTACGATAGGTGCCTTTTCTTTTTGGTTGAAGTATTGACCTTTCACATCCCAAGTACCTGCTTTTTTGATGTCGTAGTTACCATAACCAAGACCTGCAGTCCAAGCTTGAGAACGATTTACATGAGAGTCTTTCAACCATTCACCGCCAACCCATACTTTGTTGAAGTTAGCATCTGCGTTGAAACCATAGATGTTTTTGTAACCATTAGAAGTATCTTGATTTACACGATCGTAGAAACCACCTACAGTAGTGTTTTTACCTACTTTACCATTTAAACCAATATATGTGTTAGTTACATTTTCTTCTTTTGTTAATTCATTACCATTAATGTTATTGGCAACAAGTCTACCATTATCTCCAGATACCATGTAACCGTATGCAGCTTGTACATTAACTTTATCATTACCAACGTTCAATTGAGCACCGTCGAATGTGCCGTCGAACATCAAACCGCCACCGAAGGATTGACCGAAACGACCAGCTTTAGCGGATACGCGTTCACCGAATTTATGGTTTACATAAGCGCGGTCGATTGTAGCATCTGCATTGCCGCCATCTTCAGAGTTACCGAATTCGAAGTTACCGGAAGTTACACGAACAACTGCTTCAGTGCGATCGTTTACATTTGCATTGAATTGTACACGAGCACGGCCGTCGAATTTGGATTTAGCGTGTTCAGCATCACGGTAACGTAAACGCATATCGCCTGTTACCTTAACATTACCAACGCGGTCTTCCAAACGAGCTACACGAACGCCCAAGTTGTTCAATTCGTTGGAGAATTCATCAGCCAAACGGTTGATCATAGCTTGTTGTTCAGCGTTAGCGCGGTCTTGGTTAGCCATAGCTTTAGCTA
>ERZ773038.337-NODE-337-length-32554-cov-8.033539_pt1 | contig 32554 bp, 27 predicted proteins | sample MGYA00511665_ERZ773038 | MGnify/ENA primary metagenome ERZ773038 (study PRJEB29015, sample SAMEA2737966) | human oral metagenome | biome: human oral; feature: human-associated habitat; material: dental | place: China | collected 2028 ... | reverse complement strand
GTAGGTTGTAGTGCTGGAACGATGCATTGTTTGCCTGAGCCATGCGCTGCGGAATGCTGACTGCTAAGCCGTTGTCGACGGCATCGTCATTCTCACTCGTCACTGTTGCAACGCGCTTGAGGCCTGGTGCAGCGAGATCTTTCTTGAAGTTTTGTTTGACGATGAGATATTTGCCAAGTGCACGGTACGACAGGCCGCTTGGGCTGAATTTATCTGGCAAAATATTGTGCCCATACAGCGTGCGCAAGACGGGCAGTTGCCACTTGGGGGCTTGGCTGGCTGCTGGCTCGTAGAATGGGGCGAGCAGCAACACATTCGTAAAGAAGCCATTGCCATACTGGGCAAGCCACGTCGCCATATCACCACCACCAGAGTGACCAACGATGCCAAGCTCATCGCCCAGGCCGCTCACTTGCTGGGCACTCGTCTTCATGAAGTCGGCAATGTCTTTGGTAGAAATCTCGCCATGGCGCTTGTTGTCGGTGTGACCATGCTTGGGTACGCGTGGGACGTAGACGTTGTAGCCTTGGTTGTAGAATTCATCTGCCAGCTTTTGGTAGACATTGGTGCAGCCGCTGATGCCGTGAATCATCAGGACGGCCTTTGCGGCGCGCTTGCCGTGAGTCTTGGTGTATGTGCGACACTCTGGGCGAATGGTACTGTCGCTCTCTTCTTGCTTAATTTGCTGGTCGATGCTGCTCATCGCCTCGTTGTAATTCTTGCGGCTGATGTTGGCCGAGCGCAAATCGCTACTCGCGGCCGCTTGGCTCGGTGCCAAGAACGTTGTTGCTGCCACAAGCCCTGTCACGCTCAACAGGCCAGCAACAACCCAACTCTTTAGGCTGATATAGTCTGGTTTTGTCATGTCAGTCCTCCTTTAGTACTCTCCAGTATGCCGGAATGTTGCGTCAATTGCAAACACTGGTTATATATCTTGAGACAAGCTTATACTGTTATAGTTAGAAACTAACAGAGGTCGTATTGATGTAAAAACCACAATAAAACCGCATTAAGTATACAAATGCGGTTTTTTGGTATAGCACTGGTAGCGAGTATTAGTCGTGATTAAACTCAAGCCGCTTCAGCCGCTCATACTCATCGAATTGATAGCTGACGCGGATACTCGTGCCAGTATCATCGGTGACACGGGCGTGGTGGACGCCATTGTCATCGTCGTTCATCTCGATGCTCCAGCCTGGCATCAGCTCCACAAAGCCCTCCAGCGACCATGCAATGTCATCCACCTGTTGCAAATAGCGTGGCAGGCGTGAGTAGAAGTAGTCGAGCGTAATGGGAGGTACGGGCTCAGAGATGTTCTCAAGCAAAAGCACCACACGGCGACCACCACGAATCGGTGAGCTGTAGTAGTAATAATCCGTGCCAAAGATAGTGATAGCAGCAAAGCCGATATCGTGCGCGACACTGGCGATTACAAGCTGCTGGTCTATATCGGATGGGAAGGTATATTCAACTTCTGGGCTAACAAGATCATTCTCTTTGTGCTCCAAACCATACTCGCGTACCTTGTGGGCGAGCTCAACCGCTTTGCCAAACTGTGCAAGCTCGTCCGCGTAGCCCCACATGAGAGTTGGTGGCTCGACGGCGATGGATGCAAGCAGGTGTGCCTTGGCTGTTACTTTGCCTGTGTCTGATACCATGGCGAAGTGTTGCTTGTTGAGATCAACCTCGTAGCGAGAAGAGTCGTATGACCCAACCTTGTCCTGAAACATCGTGTCCATTAATTCTTGGCGGAGCGCGCTATAAATACAGTTACGCTGGCCCATTCGTCGAATACCGGTATGCATATAAACCTCCAGATTATGTTCTTGTATGCTTTTGTAATTGTAGCATAAGCAGACGGATAATGTAGCATATTCTGGATAGTATCGCTATTTTATGTCAATGTAACAGAGGTAACGCACTACAACTCGCGAACAACCTTGACAATACCAGTAGAAGATAGATATTATATACGTATAACTATACATATAAGGAGGAGTATGATGGCCAATAAAACAATCTATTTTTCGCACAGCGACGAACGCTATATTGAAGGGACTTTGCCTGGCCTTAGTATGAGCCTATCTGCAGCACTGATGGCGGGTTATCGTTTGTTAGTTGAGCGGCAGCAAGCAACACACGATGGCTTTCATGAAGTACAGCTGCGCGTTGGCAAGGATGGCGTGTATCGGCATAAGATTTTTATGGGTCGTAAGATATACAGGACAATAGCAAAGGATAAAGCAGCTCTTCACGAACAGCGAGTGTATCTTACGCAAAAGGGCCGTTATGTGTACTATGAGCGCAACCACGCCGACTGGAACTATTGGCCTACAGGCACGCAGCGTAGCACGCAGGCCAACGATAATCCAGCGACGGTCAAACAATGGGGGCGAATGGAGGTTGTCGATACGATCGATGAGCTCGCGGCGTATATCCCAGAGCGCGCTGTGCAAAATTTGCAACAGAGCCTGGAGCAGCCAGTGGCGCATCTGGATATTTGAGAGATAAGACAGTAGATAGTCTCGTATCTTTTGTATGCAGTAGGGTAGTGTTGGTATACGACGAAAGAGAATACGGTTTGTAGCACAGCTTTACCCCAAGATGGTATACTATAACCCAGTATGAAAGTCAGCCTTAATGTTATAAAACAACTTATTAACTTTGAACTACCGCCGGTGGATAAGCTGGTGCAGCGTATTAATCAACAGCTTGGTAGTGTAGAGCAGGTCGAGAACCTGGCCGAGCGTTACCGCGGTGCGCGCGTGGTGCGGGTGGTGGAGTGTGCTAAGCACCCTAATGCCGACCGCCTGAGCGTGACCAAAATTGATGACGGCATGGCGGTGCCGGATGTGCCGCGCGATGAAAACGGCCTGGTGCAGGTGGTGTGCGGGGCGCCTAATGTACAGGCTGGTATGTGGGCCGTGTGGCTACCGCCTGCAAGCACGGTGCCAGCTAGCATCCTCGAGGGTGAGCCCTTTACGCTTGATGCGCGCAAGCTCCGTGGGGTGCTGAGCCAGGGTATGCTGGCCGCGGCAGATGAGCTGGCAATTGGTACCGACCACGAGGGGATTGTGGCCCTGACGCCACGCGACCTGCCAGCGGGTAAGACGCTGCAACCAGGGGCTGACTTTGCCGCGCTGTTTGGCCTGGATGACTATGTGCTTGATATTGAGAACAAGATGTTTACCCACCGGCCAGACTGCTTTGGCCAGCTAGGCGTGGCGCGCGAGATTGCCGGCATCCTCCATCAACCATTTACGAGCCCGGCGTGGTATAACCTGGAGCAGGTATTTGGTGATGGCGATAGTGTGCCACTCGCGGTTTCGAACGATATTCCGCAGCTTGTGCCGCGCTTTATGGCGGTGGCAATCCGCGGCGTGCAGGTGGTGCCGAGCCCATTTTGGCTGCAGTGCCAACTGGTGGCGATGGGGGCAAAGCCCATTAATAACATTGTGGATGCAACGAATTACGTGATGCTCATGACGGCCCAGCCAACCCATGCTTATGATTACGATACGCTTCGCGGCGGGCAGCTTGGCGTGCGTATGGCGCGGCAGGGCGAAACGCTGGCACTGCTGAGCGGCAAGACGATTGAGCTGACACCAGATGATATTGTAATTGCCGACGGGCAAGGCCCGGTGGCCCTGGGCGGTATTATGGGTGGCAGCCGCACTGAGGTATCGGCCACAACCACGACGATTGTGCTGGAGTGCGCTACCTTCGACATGTACGCAGTACGCAAAATGGCCATGCGCCACGGCGTGTTTACTGATGCGCTGGCCCGCTTTAACAAAGGCCAGTCACCCCTGCAGAATGCGGCTGTACTGAACCGGCTGATTGGTATGGTGGGTGGCGAGCAAGCAAGCCCAGTGATAGATATTAAGCCATTTGCGAGTGGGGAGGCTGGCATGCTTGATGAGTATTTTGCAGGGAAGTACGAGCCCGCAACCATTGATATAACCAGTCGATTTATTAATCAGCGGCTTGGCTCTTACCTTATCGAAAAGAATATCTGCACGCTGCTTAATAACGTCGAAATCCACAGCCATGGCCCAGAGAACGAGCTTGGCTATATCTGCCTGCAGGTGCCTTTCTGGCGGACAGACCTGGAAACCAAAGAGGATATCGTTGAGGAAATTGGCCGGTTGCACGGCTTTGATGCTGTGCCGCGCCAGCTGCCCATGCGCCGTATTCAGCCAGCACGCAAGAACCCCCGCCGTGAGCTAAAGCGCGTTGTGCGCGAGGCACTGGCCCAGGCCGGTGCCAACGAAGTGCTGAGCTACAGCTTTGTGCACGAGCGTGTGCTCAAGGGTGCAGGCCAGGATCCAGCCCAGGCATTCCGCCTGTCGAATGCCCTCAGCCCCGACCTTCAATACTACCGCCTGAGTGTGCTGCCGAGTTTGCTCGATAAAGTCCACGCTAATATCAAGGCAGGGCACAGCGAATTTATGCTGTTCGAAATCGGCAAAGGCCACACCAAAGCACGGATCGGTGAGGACGGCCTGCCAGCGGAGCAATCACTGATTGATCTTGTGTATAGCAGCAAAAAGCCTCGGGCTGGCGCTGCCTTTTACCACGTGCGGGCCACGCTCGACCAACTGGCGCATGATAGCGGTCTGACTCTCGTTTATACGCCAGTCGCAGCAGCTCAAGATGATCCAGTATATGCACCTTTTGACATCAATCGCTCAGCTCATGTCTGGGTAGAAGGTAGCGAAGCGGCTAGCCAGCCCGAGCGGCAGCTTATTGGTGTGGTTGGCGAGCTGCGCCCAGCGGTAGTGAAGCATTTCAAGCTACCTGATTATACTGCAGCGGCATCACTCCGCCTTGATGTGATGGAGCAGGTATGGCGCGATGCATTGGTACACTACCAGCCAATGAGTCGCTACCCTACCACCGCCCGCGATATCTCGATCCAGGCAAGTACAGAGGTTACCTATGATGAACTCATGCAAGCAGTCTCGAGCGCTATGGCTCGGGCTAGCGAAGTATACCCAGATATAACGATCCGCGATCTCACGCCGCTGAGTATTTACAAAGCGACCCCTGACGCATCGCACCAAACCACGACATTTCGCCTAACGCTATCGAGTAGCCAGGCAACATTGAGTGCCGAGCGCGTCCGCTCAATTATCCGGACGGTGTTTGCGCCCGAGCAGCATGTGCTGTTTCAAGGTGTAGACTTTGGCGAGTGAGGTTGATGCAGGCGACGCTGCGGTAGGCGATTGCGCAGGCGGAGGAGGCTTCGCCGCGTGGGTCGGCCAATCAGCACGCCAAATGACGCACCAGCCGCAATGGCAATAGCAATGAGGACAGCGCGCACCAGCAGGCCTGCCTCGCTCGAGCCAGTCGTCACAACGCCCATGAGCCCATTGTAGAGCGTGACGCCTGGCACGAGTGGGACGATCCCGGCATTGACGATGGCTAGGCTAGGCATATGCCACAGGCGGGAGGCGGTTGTCGCAATAAAGCCAATCACCAAGCCTGCCGCTGCACTGGCTGCAATAGCAGACATGCTCCAGCCAGTAATGGCAAGGTATATATCATAGCCAAGCATGCCAGTTGCACCAGCTAGGATGATGCCGACTGGCTGAGTGTGGTTGCCGAGGGCAAAGGTGGCAGCAATAGCAGCTGCTCCGATATACTGATACATTGTGCCGGTCAGCTGCAACTGGTCGGGCGTGGCGACAAACTCAACTCCAAAGCGCCGCGCCGTATACAGGCCAATCATCACACCAATCACCACACCCATCGTCATCATCGCTACCTTAAGGAGCCGACCTGTCGCCGTCACATAATATTCGTCGATCGCATCCTGAAAAGCACCAACGATCATCATCCCTGCCACCAAGAGCACAATACCGCTAACGGTTATGATGGTTGGGTTGATGATGCCAAGGACATCGAGATAATGATTGGTGGCAAGCCACGTGATGATGGTTGCAACCAATGTAATAACGCTTGCCGCGATGATCTGAGTAAAGAACACAGGAAGAGCAATGCGATTTAAGCGGCCTAGCAGCCACATAATCGCCACACCCATCACAAAGGTGGCAAAAATCACTGGTAGTGACGCTGTATAGAGCACGGCTGAGCCAGCACTGAGTCCGCCGCCTGCCAGATAAATCACCCAAGGTGGGTAGCGCCGTGGCTTGGCAAGAATAGTATCAAGCTCGCGCTCGGCAGCATCGAGAGTGAGCGCTCCCTCGGCAATGGTAGCGGCCAGGGCCTGGAGGCATTGCATATGTTGGTAGTTGATCTCGCGCGGTGGAATGGTGCGTAGGAGGGTCAGTGGCTCGTAATCGTTGCCCCTGTCTTGCGATAGAATAAGCTGAGACGAAATAACGTCGATATGTACTTTGCGAGTACAGTAGGTATCTGTAATACTGAGTGCCATATGGACGACATTTTGGGCTGGTGTGCCCATTGAAATGAGCTGATCGGCAATGCTCATCGCCAGGCGCAGGGCGCGCATATTGGGTGTGAGGGCGCCATCAAGTTTCTCGACTGGTGCTGATTGCAGCGCGGTCGTACCACCAATAGCCAGGCGGGCAAGCAGAGGTGAAAATAAGGTGTGGAGACGGTTCATCGCTTTTTAGTATACTGAGAAAAATCGCCATTGCAAGAGGTGTATCAGCAGACAGTTGTTCGCGTGGTGTTTCCGCGCAAAGCAAGGTGATAGAGAGTGACAGAATTAACAAGGAATATACAGCAAAGGCTAGACAGCATTTATCGATGTGACCTCTGTTATCTAGTAGCCCTACTAGCAAGTGTGCTATACTGGGCAAGATAGATTAGTCGATGAAACAAGAGGAGTTATGGCAACAACCAAGACACAACGCTGGATTATTACTGTTATTTTGGTCGCGACGGTTGTCGGGACGCTGGGGTCATTTGCGGCAGTGATTCTTGCCTCAGAGAATTACAAAAATGACCAAGCCAAAGCGCAAAAGGCACAAGAAAAATACCAGAAACTCATGAAGGACTACCAAGCTAAGACAGCTGCTCAAGCCCAAGAGTTGTCAAACAAATATTACCCAACCTTTAGCCAATATACGAGTCGGGTTGGGGAATTTGATCGGGATAGCGTGAAGGAGCTCTCTAGCGAAGACTTGGTGGTTGGCGATGGTGAGGAGATCAAGGACAATACGGCATTTGCGGCTTACTACATTGGCTGGAACCCGAAAGGCAAGGTATTTGACCAATCTATCAAAGACGGCAAGCTCAATGCGCCATTTGCCGTTGAGGGTGGGCTCAAGAGTGCGAGCGTCATTACTGGCTGGAAGGAAGGCATCAAGGGGATGCGCCTTGGTGGAGTACGTGAGCTAACTATCCCCTCCGACAAAGCATACGGCGAGAAAGGCCAAGGCAACGACATTCCCGCCAATACACCACTCAAGTTCATCGTGATGGCGGTGCCAAAACCGGCTACAATCGATACTTCAGAACTACTAAAGGCATACCAAGAAGGCCAAGGAGGAAGCAACTATGGACAACACTACCAATAACCCAACTCAGATGCCGACCCACGACGTGGTGATGATCGGCGCGGGGCCAAGCGCTCTGGCTGCCGCGGTATATACGACGCGTGAGAACCTGCAGACGGTGCTGTATGAAAAAGCAGTGATTGGTGGTCTCGCAGCGATTACCGATAAGATCGATAACTACCCAGGTTTTGCAGACGGCGTGTCGGGTCTCGACCTCGCCGAGCAACTCCAGCGCCAGGCAGAGCGCTTTGGGGCGCAGATTGAGCTGGGTGAGGTATCGAGCCTCCGCAAAGATGGCAATGATACGATTGTAACAGTCGACGGGCAGGATGTGCGTGCCCGTGCGGTGTTGATTGCCACTGGCAGTGCATATAACAAGCTTGGTATCCCTGGCGAAGATGCATTGTATGGTCGTGGCGTACACTACTGTGCGACCTGCGACGGTGCGTTTTATAAAGGCAAGCGACTGGTCGTGATCGGTGGCGGCAACTCTGGGTTACAGGAGGCGATGTTCTTGACTCGCTTTGCGGAGCATATTGACCTCCTGGTGCGAAGCACAATCAAAGCGAGTGAGATCCTCCAGACCGACTTGCAGCCCTTTATCGAGCGCGGGCAAATCAGCGTCCATCTCCATACCGAATCAACCGAAATTATCGCCGAGGATGGCAAAGTGACTGGTGTTGCAGCCATCAGTAATGGCCAGCCAACTACCTTTGCCTGTGATGGGGTGTTTGTCTTTGTCGGTCTCAAGCCAAACACGGGCTTTTTGCAGGGTACGCCCGTCCAGCTCGATGAGCGGGGGCTGATTATTACCAATGAGCACCTCGAGACGACGATGCCTGGCGTCTTTGCCAGTGGCGATGTGCGTAGTGGCGCAACGATGCAGATTGCGACAGCGGTGGGAGAAGGTGCGACAGCCGCTTTGAGCATCCGTGAGTATATTCAGCAGCACAAAGTGTAGAATAGATAGTGCTAGTGTGGGATAGCTAAGAGCCTAAATCTCAAAACTCAGCTTTTCAGTGTTACCCCCTTTCTATCTAACAAAGTAAAAAATCAGTCGTAATGGCTGATTTTTTACTAGTATGAAGACGAAGTTGATATACCTAGAGAGATTGATCGTATAGAGTAGCGAGGAGCAGTATAAGACTGGCTATAGTTTTGAGATGTGGGCATAAAAACAATACTCCTTGTCTCGTTAATATTTTGACTTCTGTGAATTGGATAGTGGTAATATTCGTCCACAGAAAAGAACGGAGAGGCCTATCATCACCCAAATGAGACGTTAGTTGGATTCAGACAATATTCCTAATCTCTAAAGCGCCGCAGCTCAGCAAGAAACTTATCTGGATAGTTGGTCACGACGCCGTCGATGCCGCGCTCGGCAAGCTGCTGCAAGGCACCTGGGCGATTGACCGTATAGACGTAGGCAAAGAGATTCGACCGACGTGCAATCTCTATCGCCAGTGGATGTGCATACAAGCGATGAAACCCTACCGCGGTGAAGTCGAGCTTTCGCTGATAGGCCAAGAATGCAAAGGGGTTATTGCGGTGGAGCAGGGCAAGATTGGCCTGAGGGGCAAGCTGCCGAAGTTGCCGAAGCTCGCGTACGGAGAATGACGAGAGGAGTACATTATCCCAATCATCTGGCGATGTGATGGAGCGGGTGAGGAGCTGATACGTCGGTTCGGCGCTACCATGCCCTTTGAGCTCAATATTGAGTAGCACAACGCCAAAAAAACGGTCTAGCACTGCTGCAAGTGATGGGACGGGTTGCTCACTGGTGAGAGCTTGCAGCTCGGCATAGGTCAGATGACTGATTGATTCATTTCGATGGTGAGTACGTAGCAAGCGATTATCATGTGCAACCACAGGAACACCGTCGCGCGTCAATCGCACATCTAGCTCAAGCATATCAGCACCCGCCGCAGCACCTGCTGCCATAGCGTCGATAGTGTTCTCTGGTGCGAGCCCAGCCGCACCGCGATGACCAATGATTAACATGCTAGCAGTATTATACCATCAAATGGGTCGGTGGTGAGAATAATGTGCTTGCAGAGCGTGGTTGCACTGCCAGCGTAGTTTCTTTTGCCATTACCAAGCAGATTTTGCTAAAATAAAACAGATAGCAACAGAAAGGAGCTAATACAAATGGCAGATTTTAATAAAGTACTGACGCCCGGCGACGTTGACGCTGGTGTTGTTAATGTGGTGGTGGAGATTCCGCAGGGGAGCTACCACAAAATCGAGTGGGATCGCGACCTAGCAGTGATGAAGCTCGACCGGGTCGAGCCAGCGATCTTTGCCAAGCCAACCAACTATGGCTTCATCCCGCAAACCCTGGATGAAGATGGTGACGAGCTTGATGCTCTCATCATCACCGATCAGCCACTAACGACCGGTGTCGTTTTGGAAGGCAAGGTGATTGGTGTGCTGGAGTTTGTTGATGATGGCGAGGTGGATGATAAGGTGATCGTCGTGCCAGCAGACGACCGCAACACAGGTGATGCAATCAACTCGCTCGAAGACCTCCCGGCTGCAACGCTTAAGCAAATCGAGCACCACTTTAACCACTATAAGGATCTCAAGAAGCCCGGTACTACTGTTGTGAAGGGCTTTGGTGACGCAGCGCGTGCCAAGCAGATTATCCATGAATCCATTGCGCGTTGGAATGAACGCTAGATAGCATGCTTAAGTAAATACAAAATACCCCAGTGGGGTATTTTGTATTTTTACTCCAACTTCTAAAATTCTCTAGGTTACTATAAAACAGGCGGTACTTGCAGAATATTGCTTTATCAAGAAAGTCAGAGGCTCGCAGGCTGGTTATCACAATAGGCTACCCACATCTGTTGGATAATAATGGTGATGGAGGGAGCAAGTTGCGGCAGATCAATAACTTAGAGACTTGAGTCTAGATGCGCGGCAATTATCTAATGTTACCTCAGTTATTTATTCTTTAATTTTTTCGAAGTAGCCTCAGGCTTACTAATTGGCATAATTTTATCTGTCAGATTGATCGCGCCATTCACGGCTTGGACGCGGATTTTGTTGAGTTGAAGGCGGAGCTTGTCGCGTGCGTGGCTGGTAGTAACAAGCTGCGCCCAACCTGGCTTGGGGTAGGAGAGCTTACGAGTAAGGACTTCGATGACATCGCCATTCTCAAGTGGCCGCTCGAATGGCTCCATCTTGCCATTAATCCGGAAGCCATAGGCGTGCTTGGCAATATCGGAGTGGATGGCATAGGCGAAGTCCAGCGGCAATGCCCCCTCGGGGAGGTTGTAGATATCTCCCTTGGGAGAAAAAACGAAGATGCGATTGCCAAAGAGGTCGATTGATAGCTGCTCGCGAGGGATATCCTCGCCAGCGCGTAGACGAGCGGCGATTTCTTGTAATTGCGTAATCCACTGCAACTGGGCCGGCAGGTTCGACACGCCGCGCTTAGAGTCGCCCTTGAGGTACTCCTTGCTGTCTTTTTGCTGCTGGTAGTGGAAGCTGGCGGCAAGGCCGCGCTCAGCATACTCGTGCATATCGCGCGTGCGGATCTGAAACTCGACAATCTGCTTGTTGGGCGTAATGACCGTTGTGTGGAGGCTCTGGTAGCCGTTTGGCTTGGGGATGGAAATATAATCTTTGATGCGAGCGATCATTGGTTGATATAGCGAGTGGAGAATACCCAGCACGAGGTAGCACTCTTCCTTAGTGTGGACAATGATGCGTAGTGCCATCAGGTCATAAATATTGTCGAGACTACCGCGCTTTTGGAGTTTGCGGTGCAGGCTGTAGAGGCTTTTGACTCGCCCATTGATCTCAAACTCGAGCTTCTCGTCCTTGAGTGCCTGCTCGACCTCGAGGCGGACGACGCCAAGCTTGCGGGTGCTTTTGCCTAGGCGTTGCTTCATGACCTTCTCGAGCCGCTTGTATTCTTTGGGGTCGAGGTAGCTAAAGGCGAGTTCTTCTAGCTCCATCCGCACGCGCCCCATACCGAGTTGGTCAGCCATGGGAGCAAAGACCTCGAGTGTTTCTCGGGCGATCTTTTGCTGCTTTTCGGGCGACTTGAATTGCAATGTCTGCATATTGTGCAGCCGGTCAGCCAGCTTAATGATAATAACGCGCACGTCCTGTCCCACAGCAATAAGCAGCTTGGTAAGGTTGTCTTTGGTCTGAGGAAGATAGTGGTCAAGGTCGCGCATGCCAGCCCGAGCTTGACTCACCTTCGTCACGCCGTCAACGAGGAAGGATACGTCATGTCCAAAAAGTGACTCAATGTCGTCCAGTGATGTCTCGGTATCCTCGACGGTGTCGTGGAGAATACCCGCGATGATGGTGTCGCTGTCCATCCCCCAGTCGATCAAGATAATTGCAACGCTCAGTGGATGGGTAATGTAAGGTTCACCGCTTTTGCGCTTTTGCCCGTGGTGAGCTTGGGTGGCGAAGTCGATCGCATGGTCGATTTCATACAGCTGATCTTCGCTATAGAGGCCGCGTGCTTTTGTGAGGACGTCTTGTTTGGTCACCATAAACCTAGTATATACTGCCAAGAAGAAAAGTGCTATTGCCCTTGACCATTCCACCTGCTATAGTGATGTTTAAATATGCTTATGCTAATGGAGGGAGAAATATAATGAGGCAAAGCAGGGCGGTATGGTGGATGCAGCGGAGCCAGAAGGGCTTTACGCTCATGGAGCTGATGATTGTCATTGCGATCCTGGGCTTACTCGTGACGCTGTCTATGACGGCGTATTCGGGCTATCGGCGGCGCTCAGTCGATGTCGCAACGCGTGCGGCAGCCACCAGTGCACTTGAGGCGATCAAGACGCATCACGCCAATGCCAGCACTAGCGGTGCAAGCTATAGTACTAACCTTGAGCAAGTTGGTTACCGTCCGCCAAGCGACACAGCTGTGCAGGTTACGCTGAGCACCGATGCTACCAAATTCTGTGTCCAAGCCACCGACCGCCATCTCACCGACATTCGCTACTACGCCACTACTGGCATGGCACGGCCGCAGGCAGGCAGCTGCCCAGCAAATATTTGAGAATATGATATAATGTAGTTATGTACTTAACCCAGTTGATACGAGACTATGCTAATAAAAACCCTTACCTAACAAGAGCTGACCGAGCAGAAGTGACGCTATATAATGATGCAGGTGAATGGGCTGTGGCTGTCGAATATATTTGTGCAAGATTGACCGATTATTTAGCAGAAGAACGCAGTGCACTATCTCAGCAAGAATTGGATGAGTTAGAGTCGTTAGTTGATGCAACGAAAAGTTTGGAAAAGTTTGATGACGATTTCTTGAATGATGTTAAGGAAGTGTCAAATATTCACTCTTCGTGCACGTCAGTCTAACACTCCCTCCTTAGCTCTCGCAAACGTGAAAGAACGCCGTCGCCGTCTTTACAACATACGTCAGACGCCGTATAATGTCTGGCATGGCTGTCATAGCACCAATTATTTTGAGTACAAAAACTGATGAATACAAGGCTGCAGTAGAGCATTTTATGCCGTTTGCCAAGCGAGTTCATATTGATATTTCTGATGGCGTATTTGCGCCCCGTCAAACGGTAGGGATCGGCCAACTGTGGTGGCCTCAGTCGTGGACGGTTGATATCCACGCTATGGTGGCGCGCCCCAGCGTGTACGTTGAGAAACTGATAAAGTTGCGGCCCAGTACCATTATTTTTCACGCCGAAGTCAAAGAAGATTTGATCCCTGTCTTGCAGCAGGTTAAGCAAGCTGGTATTCATGCCGGGGTGGCCCTGCAGCGTACTACAGTGCCCGAGACGGTGGCATCGTATATCGAGACGGCCGACTATGTGTCGATTGTCAGTGGTAAACTGGGTGAGTTTGGTGGCAAAGCGCGAATGATGCAGCTGGAGAAAATCCGGCTGGTGCGAGCCATCCACCCTCGGGTCGAGATTGGCTGGGATGGTGGCGTGACGGTAGATAATGTCTTCCATATTGCCCAGGGTGGGGCTGACGTGATTAGTGTTGGTGGGGCGATCAACCACGCCAAAGACCCGCAAGCAACGTACAACAAACTCCTTGCTGAGATGAATCGCCAGAGTGTGATTTAAGCCCCGCGCTATGCTACACTAAGGAGCGTGACGCACATACCATTTCAGCTTCGTTCTGCTTACAAACCGACCGGTGATCAGCCACAGGCGATCGCTCAGTTACTTGGTGGCCTGGAAGCTGGCCAGCGCGAGCAGACATTGCTTGGTGCAACGGGTAGCGGTAAGACCTTTACGATGGCAAATATTATCGCTCAGCGTGGCGTGCCGACGCTTGTTTTGGCGCATAACAAGACGCTCGCGGCGCAGCTCTTTAGTGAGTTCAAACAGTTCTTTCCAGACAATGAAGTGCACTACTTTGTCAGTTATTTTGATTATTATCAGCCAGAAGCATATATTGCCAGCAGTGATACATATATCGAGAAGGACTCAGCCATCAATGAGGAGATCGACCGCCTCCGCCATGCGGCGACTGATGCATTACTCACGCGCCGCGATGTGATCATTATCGCCAGTGTGAGCTGTATCTATGGTCTTGGTTCGCCAGCCGATTATTATGAGCTATCCGTCACAGTGCGTCAGGGTGAGCGGCGAGTTCAGGACAAATTTTTGCGCCAGCTGATGGATATCCAATACCATCGCAATGATATTGATTTTGCACGTGGTGCCTTTCGCGTCAAGGGCGATGTAGTCGATGTCTTTCCGGCAGGGCAAGAGACGGCCTATCGGGTGGAATTTTTTGGAGATGAGGTGGATCGAATTACGCACATCAACCCGCTCACGGGCGAGATCCTCGATGAGCCAGCGGAGTTTACCATCTTTCCGAGTAGCCACTACGCAACGCCTAAGGAGAAGGTTAAGCAGGCGATTGACCGGATTCGGCAGGAGTACGAGGAGCGTGAACAGTGGTTTGAGGCGCACGGCAAGCTGCTCGAGGCGCAGCGCTTGAGCCAGCGCACTAAGTATGACCTAGAGATGCTCGAGCAGACCGGCTTCGTGAAGGGGATCGAAAACTACAGTCGCTACCTCACCAACCGCGAAGCAGGTGAGCAGCCAGCTACCTTGCTCGATTACTTTCCTGATGACTTCTTGATGCTGATCGACGAGAGCCATGTGACTGTCCCGCAGGTGCGCGCGATGTATAATGGTGACCGCGCTCGCAAAGAAGTGCTGGTGGAGCATGGCTTTCGCCTGCCAAGCGCGCTGGATAATCGCCCACTGCGTTTTGATGAATTTGATAAGCACATCAACCAAGTGATTTATGTCTCTGCTACCCCTGGTGATTATGAGCTCGAGCGCAGCCCCGCTCCCGCTCAGCAGGTGATTCGCCCCACTGGTTTGCTCGACCCAGAAATCATTGTTCGCCCAACGGAAGGGCAAGTGGATGACCTCATTGCAGAAATTCGCGAGCGCACCAGCCAGCAGCAGCGCGTGCTCGTGACAACGCTCACCAAGCGGATGGCTGAGGACCTCTCTACCTATCTAACCGACCTCGGCATCAAGACGGCTTATATCCACAGCGAGATCGACACGCTCGAGCGCGGCGACATTCTGCGTGATCTGCGCATGGGCCTGTATGATGTCCTGGTAGGGATCAACCTCTTGCGTGAGGGGATCGATTTGCCAGAAGTCAGCTTAGTGGCGATTATGGATGCCGATAAAGAAGGCTTCCTTCGCAGCGAGCGTAGCCTCATCCAGACAATTGGCCGGGCAGCTCGCCACGTTGAGGGCAGGGTAATTATGTATGGTGATAGTATCACCGATAGTATGCGCCGAGCGATTGACGAAACCAAACGCCGACGCGAAATTCAGCAGGCATACAATCGCGAACATGGCATTACACCGCGTGGCATTAATAAAGCAATCGACGAAGGTCTGCGCTCCATCATCCCGCAAAAAGAGGATGACGCGCCCAAGCTTGACCTGCGCAAAATCCCCAAAGACGAATACAAGAGCCTCATCAAAGACCTGACTGGCCAAATGAATCTCGCTAGTGCCAATCTTGAGTTTGAGCGAGCAGCCGAATTGCGAGATCTGATCGCCGAAGTGAAGAGTAAGTTGTAGAGTAGTAACTGAGTAAACCTGCGATCGGCACATGCACAGAGTGTATACTATGATGTAGTATGCCTATACGTGATACTCACGCCCTGCCAGAACATGTGATATATTTCTTGGCGACGATCGATCGTCGGCCGCAGTTTATCCGGTGGTCGATTCTTATTGGGCTTGCAATCTGCAATGTTATACTGCTCTGCGTGCCCGTGATATTCTTTGTCGTTTGTTATTGCATCGTGTTTTGGAGGACGCGCGGTTATTACAAAACGGCAGAGTTTCAAAGTGTTAAGCAGAGGCTCACCAAGCAAATACAAGAATACAACGACTTCAATGCCTTTTTGCCCGAAACCAAGCGCTTTATTCGTCAGCAGCAGTCGAGGCTCTCGCATGCGCATGTGAAAAATAGCACACTTACGGTGTATAAAAATGCGCAGCTTGACCCATACCGCTATATCGTCAAATATTTTTTTGCGCAGCGCACAATAAACGAAGAGACAGTGCAAATACTCGAGCAAATCCTCCAGAAATACGACACAATCAAAAAGACTGAGGAAATACTGCGGAGCGAATACAATGAAATTATGGACTTCATCGATGCCAAAATGTACGTTGGAGCCTATATTTTCAAGAAAATGACAATGAAGCAGCTTGGATCGAATACATTACCTAAGTTTGAAAAGAATTATTTTCTCGTATATTCATTTAAATACACTTCGCCCGCCAAGCGCAATAACTACTCGTTCGATATCACTCTTACGGAGAAAAAGCTCCAAAAATTGGCAGAATATCTCAGCCAACAGATAACGTATCGCAAATCTGCGCGGTTTCAGCGTCAGCTCATGACACCAAAGCTCAGGCGGTTTATCTTGCGCAGAGACAACTATGAATGCCAGAAGTGCCATGTCTCGCGCCAGGACGAAAAGCACCTCTTGCTCGAAGTTGACCATATTGTGCCGGTGTCGAAGGGTGGTATTACGACCGAGCACAATTTGCGAGCACTCTGTTGGCGCTGCAATCGGGCTAAGGGTGATAAATTAGAGGTAGTCTAGTATCGGTATTGATTCTGCACTTACTCTTACATTTTTCTGATGCATCTCATTCATTGATATATAGCAATTCCACACGCCGAATGTGGTACAATATATCCATAATGAGTAATATTACCACTGAAGATGTGCAGCACCTTGCACAATTAAGTTCGATTAGTCTTGGTGATTCAGCCGACGTTGCCGCGCTGCGCCAAAACCTCGAGGATATCCTGCATTACATTGAGCAGTTATCCACCCTCGACACGACTGGTGTCGAGCCAACCTACCAAGTAACTGGCCTGACCAATGTATGGCGGCCCGACACAATAGATGCTAGCGACGTATCGCGCGAGCAGCTATTGGGGCTAGCGGCCGAGCAGTCAGATAAGTGTGTAAAAGTACCGAAGGTGTTGTGATATGAATATTACAGAGAGAGTTGCTCAGATCAAACAAGGTCAGACATCGGCTACTGCCCAGGTGCAAGTGGCGTTGCAGCGGGCGCGTGATGCTAAGGAATACCATGCTCTGCTGAGCCTGACAGAGGAGCGGGCACTGCAGCGGGCACAAGAAATTGATGAGGCACTGGCTCGGGGCGAGGACGTTGGGGTGCTGACTGGTGTGCCGTTCGTCGTTAAGGATAATTATCTTGTGTATGGTGCACCAAGCACGGCAGCCAGCAAGATGCTTGAGAACTTTAATGCGCCTCTTCAGGCAACAGTGGTAGACAAGCTTGAAGCAGCTGGGGCTATCTGCATTGGCAAGAGTAACCTCGATGCCTTTGCGCATGGCGGGAGCACAGAGAACTCATACTTTGGCGCTACACACAATGCTGTCGACAAAACGAAAGTCGCTGGCGGCAGCAGTGGTGGCTCGGCTGTGGTGACGGCGCTCGACATTGTGCCATTTGCCCTCGGAACAGATACGGGAGGCTCGATTCGCCAGCCCGCTAGCTTCAACGGTGTGTATGGTATCAAGCCAACCTATGGTACAGCGAGCCGCTATGGTGTCGTGGCAATGGCCTCGAGCACTGATACGATGGGCTGCTTTGCGCGCAGTGCTGAGGATATTGCTGTGGTGATGAACGTCATGGCTGGCCAAGACCCGAAGGATATGACGACGCTGCCCGACTTCTTCGCGCCTGCGACAGAGACGCCGCAACAACTGAAAATCGGTATCATCAGCGAAGCAATGGGCGATGGTGTTGATGCTGAGGTGCGTCAGGCGGTCAACCAGTATGCCGATACTCTGCGATCGCGCGGGCATACTGTTGAGACAGTGAGTATGCCAATGCTCCAGCACGCTCTTGCGATCTACTACATTGTTGTGCCGGCTGAGATCTCAAGCAACTTGGCGCGCTACGATGGTGTACGCTATGGCCATCGCGCTGAGGGAGTTAAGACGCTGGCCGAGCTTTATGGTCGGAGCCGCGACGAAGGCTTTATGCCAGAGAATAAGCGGCGCATTATGATCGGTAGCTACGTACTGAGTAGTGGGTATTTCGATGCGTACTATCTCCAGGCGCAAAAGGCGCGGACATTGCTTATCAACGAATTCAACACCCTGTTTGGGCAATACGATATGCTTCTTTTGCCGACAGCGCCAACTCCTGCCTTTGGTCTTGGTGAAAACAGCGACGACCCACTCAAGATGTATCTCGCCGATATCATGACGGTACCAGCCAGTCTGGCGGGGCTACCAGCACTGAATGTACCGGCTGGAGTGAGTCAGGCGGGCTTGCCAATCGGTGCGCAGTTGATCGGCCCCATGCAGAGTGATGCGACGATGCTTGCCCTGGCAGCTCAAGCCGCTGCAGAAAGGAGCGCCTAATGTCTGGTGGTGTGACAATCCTTCTCGTGGGTATTATTATCATTGCTGCGATCTTGGCTGCTGTTGTTGCGCTGACGCGTCAGGGTGGCAAAGTACTCAATACCGAAAAATACCAAGCACGCTGGCTTGCCATTGAGAATAGCCTCGACAAATCCAACATTGGCACGTATCAGCTAGCTATCTTCGAGGCAGATAAGTTACTCGATCTTGCTCTCCGCGAACGTGGCTTTGCTGGCGACACGATGGGCGAGCGCATGAAGTCAGCCCGCGAACAATGGAGTAATAGCAACCACGTATGGGGTGCTCACAAGGTACGCAACAAGCTAGCACACGAGACCAATGTGCGGCTCTCGCGCGAAATTGCCTTGCGGGCATTAGCCGCGTATAAACAGGGGTTAAAGGATTTGGGAGCGATATAATTATGGCAGTTTCTCACGATGTTTTGCAAAAATATGAAGTGACGATTGGTATCGAATGCCACGTACAGCTGGCGACAGACACAAAGCTTTTCAGCCCAGCAGACAATGATGCCCGAGATGCCGAGCCTAATAGCAAAGTCCACCCGATCGATTTCGGTCTGCCTGGCATGCTACCAGTCCTGAATCGTCACGCGGTTGATCTTGCGATTCGGGCTGGCAAGGCACTCAATGCACCCATCGCTCGTGTTTCGCGTTTCGATCGTAAGCATTATTTTTATCCAGATCTACCGAAAGGCTATCAGACGAGCCAAATGTACCAGCCAATTATCTTGGCGGGCTATGTCGATGTGCCACTTGATGATGGTAGTACCACGCGTGTTCGAATCGACCATGCTCATATGGAGGAAGATGCTGGTAAGCTAACACATCACGATGGTTACTCATTGGTCGATCTCAACCGGGCGGGTACACCACTGATCGAGATCGTCTCGCAGCCCGATATTCACTCGGCAGCAGAAGCCCGCGCCTACGCAGCAGAGCTCCATAAGCTCATGACCTATGCTGGCGTCACGCATGGTGATCTTTACCATGGTAATATGCGCTTTGATGTTAATATCTCGATCGCGCCAAAGGGTTCAGATCAGCTTGGTACGCGTGCTGAAGTGAAGAATCTCAACAGCTTCCGCAGTGTAGAAAAGGCAGTGGAGTATGAATTTGCCCGTCAGGCAGCTTTGCTCGAGCGCGGTGAGCGTGTCGTGCAAGAAACCCGTGGCTGGAGTGACGATAAAGGCATCACCACAAGCCAGCGCAGCAAAGAAGATGCCCAGGATTATCGCTACATGCCCGACCCAGACATTCCACCAATTGTCTTGACGGACGAAGAGATTGCCCGTGTCCAGCAGGACGTGCCGACGATGCCAGGCGAATACCGTGCGCAGTGGCAGAGCCTTGCGCTGGATAACTCGGTGGTTAATACAGTGCTAAACCATCAGCCATTAGCCGTCTTGCTCAGTGATATCTACCCGCTAAAGCACAATGCCGCGTCTGTTTTGCAAAGCCTTGGCGTTGATGAGTCGGTGTATGAGCGGCTTGTCAGGCGGATCTTCAACTGGTTTGCTTCCACGCCAGAAGAGTTGATGGATATGAGTAAGGTTGAATCGGGTTTTGTTGGGCCGCGGCGACTCTTGCTGCTCTCACAGTTGGTGGAGGACAACAAAGTCAGCTCGACTGGTGCGAAGGAGCTCTTTCTCGACCTTTTTGACGAGCAATATACTGGCAAGATGCCTGAGGCGATTGCTGAGGCAAAGAATCTACTCCAAGTATCAGACGAGGGGGCGATTGGCGCGATCGTCGATGAGGTGATGAATGACCCAGCCAGTGCGGCGTCCATTGCCGATATCAAGGCCGGCAAGGATAAGGCAATTGGCTACCTCGTCGGGCAAGTCATGAAGCGCTCCCGCGGCAAAGCCAACCCAGCTCTGGCGCAGAAACTGATTCGTAAGAGGCTGCAGTGAGCAACTAAAGGATATACAAGGAGAATCATAATGAAACGACCAACAAAAGCAATCATCGCCGCCGCGGGCTTTGGTACGCGGTTCTTGCCTCAGACCAAGGCTATGCCTAAGGAGATGATGCCGCTAATTGATAAGCCGATCATTCAGTATGTGGTGGAGGAGCTTGTCCAGGCGGGGATCCGCGACATTATTATCGTAGGGAGTGCCAATAAACGTGCGATCGAAGACCACTTTGATGTGCCAAATGAGGATCTGCTAGCTAACCTCCGGGCTGGTGGGCCAAAGAAGCAGCCATTGATCGATACCGTCAAGCAGCTCTCGGAGATGGCAAACTTTATCTACATCCGCCAAAAAGGTCCATACGGCAACGCAACGCCACTGGCTTGTGCGGCACACCTCATCAACCGCGACGAGCCCGTCATCTATACCTTTGCCGACGACTTCATTGCTGCTAGCCCAAGCCGCTTCCAGCAGATGATCGCTGCATCGCAAGAGCTCGATGGGGCAGTGTTGTCGTGCAAAAAGATCGTCGATGATGCTGAGTTTGATCGCTACGGCGTTGTGGCTGGCCAGCAGCTATCGGACGGTGTTATTAAGATGAGCAATATCGTTGAAAAGCCAGGCAAGGCCAATGCGCCATCTGACCTTGCTAGCGTCAGTAGCTATATCTTGCCTGGCGAATTCTTTAGCTATCTCGAGCATGCCAAGGAGCATTTTGATGGGCATGGCGAGTTTACTGTCCAGCCTATCATGCAGCGGATGATTGATGACAACCACGCATTCTTTGGTGTGGAGATCACTAATGGTACATATTATGACACTGGCGATAAGCTAGAGTATCTCAAGACCGTCGTGGACTTTGGGCTCAAAGACCCTGTGCTTGGCCCAGAGTTTGCAAAATACCTGCGGACTCACTATACTGATACCCAGGCATAGGATATATGCTACTAACATAAAGGAGATACCGCATGGAGTGGGCCCAGATATTAGTTATCATGTTATCGGTATTGCTAGCGCTGCTGCTGGTGCTTGCGATCGTCTTGACGGTTATATTGATTCGCATTACGCAGCGGATTAGTGCTGTGGTAGAATCGGCTGAACGCGTGGCAACCAACCTCGAGGCGACGACTGATAATATCACCCGATTTACCTCGCCGTTTTGGCTGGCCAAGACCGCTGTGTCTTCAATCAAAAAATTGTTTACCACCAAACGTAACCGATAAAGGAGGGATATAATGTCAAAAGGTAAATTTGTGCTTGGTGCAGCAATTGGTGCTGCCGCTGGTGTGGTGGCTGGGCTCTTGACAGCGCCAAAGTCAGGCAAAGAGACGCGAGCCGACCTCAAGAAAAAAGCGCGTGAGCTCAAGCAAGATGCTGCTACAAAGGGCGACGAGTTGCGCGCCAAGGGTGAGAAGGTATACCACGAAGCACGTGATGCTGCTCGCGACCTGCATAGCCGCGGTGACCGTGCCCTGCGCAGTGCTCGCGACGAGTTTGTGAAGGGCAAAAAGTAGTCTGTAGGCTACAAATGGGTACGGCGAGTTCCTCCTGAGGGTAGCACGCTCGCCGTATCCTCACAATTATTATGACAAAGCAATCATCTCAATCACAGCGCTCATCAGATGTGCTGGCTACACCTAAGGAGCATGGTCATTCTGGGCCAGTTGCTAAGCTTGCACAGCAGGTCAAACAAACCAACGAGACCGACGCGCGCAAGGCTATCCTCGAGGATTTATTTTACGATTTTCATCGAAGCCGCGCAGAGGTCTACAAAATGAACTTCATCCGCGGGATATTTTTTGGCCTCGGAAGCGTGCTTGGCGGGACGATTCTTGTGGCACTATTTGTTTGGCTGCTCAATGCTATTGGTCTCTTGGTGCCAGGCTTGGCAGACTTCATTGACAGTGTTATTAAGGTGATGAACGCGCGGCACTGATATGCTATACGGGGGCAAGGCCTCCATTTATTCTGCAGTAGATCATTGCACGCTACTTAAATGGAGTGATGAACGACTGGCGCACGCAACGCGAGAGTAGTTGAGTTTGTTTTTTTGCTAATCACAACGATGGAGTGTTGGCCTTATCGCTCGTTCATTTGCTATACTAAGGAGGTATGACTTCTCACTCATCAGCTTTGCAACCGTCAGATTTTGTTCACCTGCACAACCACACTCATCATTCGCTACTTGATGGCTTGACGAAAATTGGCGACCTTGTCAGTACTGTTAAGGAGTATGGCATGACGGCAGCGGCCATTACTGACCACGGGACGATGAGTGGGGTGCTGGACTATTACAAGACAGCCAAGGCGGCGGGCGTCAAGCCGATCCTTGGCATTGAGGCGTACGTCGCTGCTCGATCGCGCTTTGATCGTGACCCTGCCAAAGATAAAATGCGCTACCACCTGACCATCATTGCGATGAATAATCAGGGGTACCACAACCTGATGCGGCTCAGTACAAAGGCAAACTTAGAGGGGATGTACTATAAGCCGCGGATTGACCACGACCTCCTCGAAGAGCTCAACGAAGGGCTGATTGTCCTGAGTGGCTGTGCAAGTGGTGAGATTGGTGAGGCGCTGCGCTATGATGACTATGCCAAGGCGGTCGAGATCGCTCAGTGGTATAAGCGTGTCTTTGGCGACCGCTATTACCTTGAGTTGCAAGACCATGGTCACCCCGAGTCCAATACGCACTGGGATGTGCAGGCGAAGATTAACGATGGTCTGCGCCGCATGGCTGAGGAGCTGGACATCCCTCTGGTTGTGACATGTGATGGTCACTATTTGACGCACGACTTTCAAGACGCGCATGAGATATTGCTCTGCGTAGGAACGGGCTCATTCTTGAGCGACGAAAAGCGGATGAGCCTGAAAGACTTTGAACTCCACCTGACTGACCCGCGCGATATCATTGCTCGCTGGGGAAGAGAGCTGCCCGAGGCTATTACCAACACCAAGCAGATTGCCGACCGCTGCACTGTCGATATCGAGCTGGGCAAAATCCTCATCCCAAAATACCCATTACCTGAGGGTGAAACGAGTGAACATAGCTATTTACACAAGCTGGTGTATCGTGGCCTAGCTCAGCGCTACAATGGCGCAAAGCCCGAAGATACTGCTGATCAGCTCCCCGAGCAGATCATCCCTACCTTGGCTGATGACGTGCGCGAGCGGGCTAAGATGGAGCTAGGTGTGATGGCAAGCATGGGGTATGAGGGGTACTTTTTGATCGTCCAGGACTTCATTAACTGGGGTAAGAGTCAGGGGATTGTCTTTGGACCAGGCCGGGGTAGTGCCGCAGGGTCGATCATTGCCTATGCGCTTAATATCACCGATCTTGACCCGCTCAAGTACGGTCTACTCTTTGAGCGGTTTCTGAACCCCGACCGCATTAGCATGCCTGATATTGATGTCGACATCCAGGATACACGGCGCGATGAGGTAATCGACTACTGTGCAAATAAATATGGTCACGACCACGTCAGTAATATTGTCACCTTTGGTAAGATGGCGGCCCGGGCGGCGGTGCGTGATGTCGCACGTGTGTTGGAGGTGCCGTATGCTGAAAGTGACCGCCTAGCTAAGATGGTGCCACCACCCGCCCAGGGGCGGCACATTCCGCTGGCAGTTAGCACCAAAGAAGACCCCGACCTCAAGCATGAGTACGAGACCAACCCAACTGCCAAGCAAGTTTTTGATTATGCCATTCAGTTAGAGGGGACAATTCGCAGCCATGGGGTACACGCGTGTGGTGTGGTGATTGCGCCCGACGAGCTTGTCAAATATATCCCACTTGAGCAGGCGCAGAAAGGCGTGGTGGCGACGCAATTTCCAATGGGCGAGGTAGAGGACCTTGGCTTGCTCAAGATGGACTTCCTTGGCCTGTCGAACCTATCGATTATTAACAATGCAATGCGGATTATCCGCAAAGTCTATGGCGATACGATCGACCTCTCCACGCTACCACTTGATGACGAAGCAACCTACAAGCTCTTCCAACGGGGTGATACAACAGGGGTATTCCAGCTTGAGTCGGCTGGGATGAAGCGTTATTTGCGCGCGCTCAAGCCGTCGCACTTTGAGGATATCATTGCTATGGTGGCGCTGTACCGGCCAGGTCCAATGCAGTTTATCGATAGTTTTATTCGGCGCAAGCATGGCGAGGAGGAGATTACCTACCTCCACCCGGGGATGAAGAGCTCACTTGAGAACACGTATGGTATCTTGGTCTATCAAGAGCAGTTTATGCAGATCTCTAAGGAGTGGTGCGGCTTTACTGGTGGGCAGGCCGATACCCTGCGTAAGGCCGTTGGTAAGAAAAAGATTGATTTGATGAAGAAGGTTAAGCCGGAGTTTGTCGAAGGAGCGGTGAAGGTCGGTGGAGCGACGCGTGAGATGGCTGAGACATTTTGGACGCAGCTGGAAGAGTTTGCCAATTACTGTTTCAATAAAAGCCATGCGGCGTGCTACGGGCTTATTGCCTACTGGACGGCATACCTCAAGGCGCACTACCCCGATGCCTTTATGGCGGCCTTGATGACGAGTGACCATGATGACGTCGACCGACTGGCGATTGAGATCACCGAGTGTAAGCATATGGGCCTGACGGTACTTAACCCTGATGTGAATGAATCGTACGAGGAATTTGCCGTGGTGCCAGGCAAGAAGCAGATTCGTTTTGGTATGGCAGCAGTGAAAGGTGTTGGCGTGGGCGCAGTGGAGGAGATCGTCAAGATGCGCGACCGCGATGGGAAGTTTGCGACGGTGGAGGACTTTGCCAAGCGTGTTTCGACGAGCAAGTGCAACAAGCGGGTGTGGGAGTCGCTCATTAAGTCGGGTGGCTTTGATGCGCTGGGCGATCGCTCCGACCTCCTCTTTAACCTTGAGAATGTCCTTGCCTTTGCTAGCAAGTTGCAAAAGGAAGCGTTGAGCGGCCAGACCGATCTCTTTGGTAGCCTCGCCGATAGCTCGACCGAGGTTATGCCGTCGATTGAGCTTAAGCCAGCGCCCGTCAAACACACTGACAAAGAGCGCCTCATGTGGGAGCGCGAGCTGATTGGCCTCTATATCAGTGCGCACCCGCTCGACCACTACGACACATTCTTTGCTGAGCAGACCGTGCCACTGCGCACTGTCTCACCACAGATCGACGGCCAGACAGTGACGATCGGTGGCCTCGTGACGCGCTTGCGGACGATTGTGACGAAGTCGGGTAGTAAGATGGCCTTTGTAGGAGTTGAGGACAAATCGGGTGAGAGCGAGATCATCATTTTCCCGAATCTGTATGAGAAGCTGGCTGGCCAGCTGGAGCAAGATGTGGTAATCACTGCCAGCGGTAAGGTGAGCGCGCGCGACCGTGATGGCAACCTTGGTGATGAAGCCAAGCTAATTGCCAATGAAATCACCGTCGTGACTGATACCGACTTAGCCGAATACCAAGCAACTGGCCGCACGATGTCTGCGCCAACCGGCCCAGCAGCCGCACCACGCCGCCGGCCATCATCGCAAAAAAATACCCAGCGCTCAGCGCGAGCATCGGCAGGTACGACGGCACCGTCAGCGCCACAGGCCCCGCCGCCCAAACCGCTTGATACACTCCCAACGGTCTATGTGCGGGTCAAGAACCCCGATGATATGGTGGCTCTGACGAAGTTTAAGCAGCTGTGTACGCAAAATCCGGGCCAGCACGATATTATTATGATGCTGGGCGATGACAAGACGTCGGCAATCCGCTTGCCATTCCGGGTTGACGCGCAGCAGCAGCTGCAGGACGAGCTTGTGCAGATCCTCGGTGCTGATTGCGTTGTTATCAAATAACGCCGTCCATGCGAAGGGGGTGACTCGCGCCACCCTGGGAGTCTGCAGATTGTGCGTGTTATAAAGAAACTTCGAACAATTGCGTCTACGACCAGGGCGGCGCGAGGCCAGATACTTGCGAGGCGAGCGAAATAAGCTCAAGCACAGGCAAGTCGTCGGCGGTAGCTTGGTCGTGCCACCTGCTGCTAGTATAACCCGATATTTGCCACAACGCAAACAAAATGAGTACATATGACACTGTAACTATCCAACAGTCGTGAGGGCATAGAGCGCAATACCGGTTGCGACTGATACGTTAAACGACTCCTTTTGCCCATACATCGGAATCTCGATAATGTCATCCACGAGCGTGAGCGTCTCGGCCGGAATACCATGGACTTCTTCGCCAAGTAAAAGGACGAGTTTATCTGGTGGCTGATACTGCGAGATGGTAACAGAGGTAGGAGCTTGCTCGAGTGCAACGATGCGATACCCAGCAAACTGCTCTAGGTCGAGCTCTGGCTGGTAATCAAACGGCACGAGAGCTTCGGCACCAAGCGCCGTTTTGTGGATCTGCTGAGTGATCTTTTCGCGGATGTGTGGCAAACGTGGGTCGGCTCGCACTGTCTCTTCAGGCTGGTAGGCACAGTGTGGTGGGGTTGGCTGAAGGGCGAGATCGGGGTAGGGGGTGTAGCCACTCAGGATGAGCTGCTGCACACCAAACCCCTCGCAGGTGCGAAAAATCGACCCAACATTGTGCGCTGAGCGAATGTTGTGCGCGATAACAATAATCTCTGGCATAGTTGTATTATACCTGAAGTGCTTTGGATTTACCCTCTGTATTTACCACGAGCTTTTTGTTACACTAAGAAGGATGAATGAAGATGAAGTCCAACAACGTCGTCGTCAGCAAGATGAGGCGTCGACCGAGCAACGTTCGCGCATTCTTGGCCTCAAATACCTTGATATGCGCCCCATCGAAGAGACGCTGCCACTAGCACGCGACCTAATGACGATCGAGGAGATGCACAACCTCTATATGCTGCCGCTGACTGATGGCAATGAGCAAGAATCGTATCAGTTTGCCGTTACGACACAAACACCCCAGTCGGTTATCCAGCGGACGCGGCGCACGTATCAGGACCGGGGGCTACCTGTCGAATTTTATTTGATTAGCCTTAGTGCTTACCGCGTGTTGATGAACCGCTTTGATCCGCCAAAGAAGATCGTCTACGATGATATTAAGATTGCCAAAGCGGGCGATAGCGAGACCATCGCTGAGGTGAGTCAGACACTTGGGCGAGTGAGCAGTGAGGAGGTTTTCGACTTCTTGATCAACCAGGCGGATATGCTTGGTGCGAGCGACATCCACATCGAGAATGAACGCCATGATATCCGGATCCGCCTCCGTGTCGATGGTGCGCTCCACCCCGTAGCGACGATTAGCCGGAGCCGCTACCGTGTAATTATGGGTGAGCTTGCCAGCCGAGCTGGTGTATCGAGTGCTTCGATGGAGCCGCAGTCTGGCCACATCCAAAAGGACGTAACGCATGGTAATGCAACGCACTTGCTCAATATCCGTGTCGAGACTGTGCCAACCATGTATGGGCAGGATGCTGTGTTGCGTCTCTTCAACTTCGACGAGAGCTTGCTTAATCTCGACTTGCTGGGTATTCCGCCCAAGCAGCGCCAGCAGATTGATGAAATCGTGAGTCATCCGCGCGGCCTTGTGCTGATGGTTGGGCCAACTGGCTCGGGTAAATCTACCACACTCTATAGCATGCTCAATGCCCTCAATACGACCGACCGCAAGATCATTACCCTGGAGGACCCGATCGAATATGGCTTGGCTGGCATCTCGCAGATCCCGATCAATACGAGTGCCGGTGGGAGCTTTGGTGAGGGCTTGCGCAGCGTGCTCCGTCTCGACCCAGACGTGGTGATGGTGGGTGAGATCCGCGATGTCGATACGGCGCGCACTGCCATTCAAGCATCGATTACTGGCCACTTGGTGATGTCGAGCTTCCACGCCAATAGCAGTAGTGCGGCCTTTAGCCGGATGATCGACCTGATTGGTGTGAATCCGATTTTTGCCAGTGCTATCCGCCTTGTGGTAGCGCAGCGTTTGGTGCGGCGCCTTGTGGACGAAACTAAGGAAGCCTATGAGCCAGACGACGCCACGCGCAGCTATGTCAAGCGAGTCCTGGCTGATATTCCTGAAGAGGTGGAGCATCCCGATCTCGACACCTTCAAGCTCTGGCGGCCAGTGCCGAGCGACGATGCACCATTTGGCTACAAGGGCCGCATGGTGATTATGGAGCAGCTTATCGTCACCCCAGGTATTCAGAAGTTTATCCGTGGTGACTTTACCGATGTCCACCCAGACGTCATCGAAAAAGCTGCCCAGCGCGAAGGCATGCTCACCCTCGAACAGATTGGCGTATTAGCAGCCTTGCGCGGCGAGACAACGCTGGAGGAAGTCGGGCGGGTGATATAGCACCCGTGGTGCACGCTTGCTGCATATTCTCTCATGAGATTATGCCTGTACACCAAGTGAGGTGTGCTGCCTCATAACTTTGACGCCTGTCATATATTCTGCTACGATAATAGCACATGTTAAGGCCGAATCGATTATCGAGCGAACACTACCCTTCGCAAGAGCCGCCCATGGCGGAATGTAGCGAACAAGAGCTGACCGAGAAAGGGGCGTGTATTTATGCGGCATTTGATGTTATGAATAGCGTCTTAGGGAAGATGGGTGGTAAGGCAGTGCGCACCGGATCTTTTAAGAATGGTCTTGCTATATCTCTTGATGATGCAGTGGCAAGCATTGGTAAGTATCGAATCGACCCGCTCAATCTGACTGATCTCATGTCGCACATTTACAATAACGACCCACACGATAAAGACGCGTGGAAATTTACAAGCCAGCGACTATACCCAGAAGCAAAAAAACAGTCAAAAGAATTGGTGGTGCACCAGTACGAAGGAGTCGTGCTGGAGTATTTAGCAACAATAGAGGCAGTTTTTCTTGGTGATAGCCGAGGGGTCGACTGGAGTGGCCAGTATGATGTATCGGTACCAACCGTCAAGAGCTGGCGGCGCAAAAAGCAGCTTGATCCGCATGCCGCAACAGAGGTATATCACCAGTTTGCCCAGCAGGCTGTCGAAAGAGCAACTCAGCAATTACGCCCAGCGATAGATACGGATCGCCGCACACTCGAGCAGTATGAACCGAGCCAGGCAGAGGCCGATGATATATGCAATGCACAGGCTCCATATCTTGCGGCCTTTGCTAACAAATACGAGGCGTTATACACACAAACGGAACCAATTACCAACGCTCACCAACATATTCGGCTCGGTTATAACAAAAAGTTATATACACTCAGCCAGTATATTATTGCCGAAGCACCAATCATCAAGCAATTGCAAAGACAAATATATCAATGGTACGATCGGCCAGACCAAGAAATCGTTGATGATCTTGCCCTCGAGTGTGCCGAGCGGCTCTGGAGCGACGATCTGAAGCAAGCGATTCATCAGCAGCTTGCTACGGAATCGGATAATGCTATTATCGACGCGCTGCGCTGGCTTGAGCAGCAGCTTGACGACTACCAGCCAGAGCGCAGCCAGGATAACCGCGCGGCCGTTATGCAGCTTGACGAACCGCCACGTGAGACAACTTCGCAAGCGGCTGAGCCAGTTCACGAAGTAGCGGGCTATGGCGAGACACACGAGCAAAAGCGGTCAATAACAGAGGTGCAGTTGGATGCGGCGATTGCTCCGTGGCTTGGCCGAGATGGCGAGCGCTTGCCGCCAGTTGACGTGCTTGTCGATAATGGGTCTGGAGTGCTTGTGCTCGATTGCCGGACGAAAGTAGCCAAAGATATTGAGCACCAGATGGCTGGCTACGAAACAGCAGAAAAACAGCAGGGTATCATCAGTGAGGTGCTCGGCAGGTTGACGCATTATGCCGATGCAGCACTCAACGAGCACGGCCTCAAGCAGACGCACGCAATGAGTAGGCTCAGTGATATACGTCATAGCTCACCATATAAAGCACATACGATCTGGTATAACAAAACAGTCAGCCGAAATGTGATTCGTGTCTACGTTGCGGACATCAATGTTGGCAAAATACCGAATCGGCGTCTGCGATCCCAGCTAAAAAAGCGCGGAATCAAGCACACCCTGCTCTTTGTCGGTGCGTGCGACAAGCAGCACCAGCTCGACATGCTACAACACATCACCCAGCAAGATCGCAAACGCATCAGGGGTAATGGCGCTGGGTCGGTCTAATGTGTTGCCAAAGTAGATAGTGCACAGTATAAAAGGCCGGTACATGTCAGTATCGGCCTTTGCAGAGTTTCTATGCGATGATCGCCTAGCGAATAACCTTCGCCACGGCCTCAACCACGCGCTCATCAAATGGTGAGGGGATGACGTAATCTGCTGTGGGTTCATCAACCAGCGCTGCCAGCGCCTGGGCGGCAGCAAGTTTGTGCTCGTCGGTGATTTTTTGCACGCCATTATCGAGCGCGCCGCGGAAGATGCCGGGGAAGGCCAGAGCATTATTGACTTGGTTGGGGAAATCGCTGCGACCAGTGGCAATGACGGCAGCGCCGGCTGCTTTGGCATTATCTGGCATAATTTCTGGTACTGGGTTGGCCAGGGCAAAGATAATCGGGTCTGTGGCCATCATCCCGACGAGCTCTGGGGTCAGCAGCCCTGCGCGCGATACACCAATGAATACATCGGCACCGGCCATGGCGTCTTCGAGCGACCCCTGCTGCGCGGCATCAACATAGGCAAGCAAGGCTGTTTTCTCGGCGTTAAGGTCGGTACGGTGGCTACCCACGATGCCTTTGCTATCAACCGCCACGATATGCCGAGCGCCATAGGTGTGCAGCAGCTTGGTGATAGCAGTGCCAGCAGCACCAGCGCCGACCACGACGAATTTGCTATCAGCCAGGCTGCGGCCCGTCAGCTTGGAGGCGTTGATCAGCCCAGCCAGTACCACCACGGCAGTACCGTGCTGGTCGTCGTGGAAGACAGGGATATCCAGCTCGGCCTTGAGGCGCTCCTCAATCTCGAAGCACTTGGGCGCAGCGATATCCTCGAGATTAATGGCGCCAAAGCTTGGTGCAATCGCCTTAACCGTAGCAATAATCTCCTCTGGCTGGTGCACGTCGAGCACGATTGGCACGGCATCGACACCAGCAAAGTGCTTAAACAGCAATGCCTTACCCTCCATCACCGGCATCGCAGCCTTAGGGCCAAGGTCGCCCAGGCCCAGGATGGCCGAGCCGTCGCTAATGACCGCCACAAGGTTATTCGTCCAGGTGTAGGTGGGCAAGGTGGCGGGGTCATCTGCAATTGCCTTGCTGACTGCGCCCACACCAGGGCTGTAGTAGCTGCTGAGTTTATCACGGTCAAGCTCATCGCTATCGCGCAGGCTGGTGGTGATTTTGCCCTTATATTTTTTGTGTAGGTCGAGTGCAAGTTTGTTATAATCCATAGACTCTAGTATACCGCAGACAGGCAAGAAAGAGAAAGGAGTAGCACAAGGATGAATAGCTGCCATTGCAATGCTTTCGCGCCAAATGCTATTATATGATGCATAATACAAACCGAGCAAAAAGCCCTGCATCGCCGCAGCGGTTCATAATACGGAGTGATAATGAAAAGATTTATAGACCAGCCATCACTACATGAGACTAGTGCTAAGGACCCGCTTGAAAAAGTAACGGCAGCAATTGCCAAAGATAATGAGCATCACAGAGAAGTCATGCTGGCCCTTCACGACGTAAATACCTCCAAGCACGAGAAGGATACCTATAATCAGGCTCTGCCGAAGATCAAAACCGATCAGCAAAAAGCGCTCGCGAAGTTTGTGCAGACTGGCGACAAAAGCGCGGTACCAGCAGGCGTTCTCCAACGCTATCAAGAGGAGCGAGCAAGCTGCGAGGCTACTCTTGCCGCAATAGCTGAAGAAGAAGAACAGCCAATGGAGAAGGGTGGCTACAGAGCAGAAGGTAAGATAGCGAAGATTCTGGCCAATCTTGGTCATGCGGCATTGACGCCCGATGAATCAGCAGAGCAGGTTGATGAAATGTATCAGGCAACCCCGCTTGGCAAAGACGTACAGCAGCAGCGCCAAATCGTCAAAGATAGGATTGGTGAGATCAACGCCGAGCTGGCATATCATATGGGCCTCACGGAGCCACCTTTGGCAGTCGTATCTGAGGCAACAGTAATTCGTATCTGGGGCAAAGAGGCAGTCGTCAAGGCACAATCAGCTGGTGAGGGAGGCGAGCCTGGGTATATTGATGTCTTTCCTGACGATGATCGAAAAACACCTCAAGACAGCAAGCGCGGATATGGTAGTCGTGCTACACCAGAGTT
>ERZ773038.332-NODE-332-length-32682-cov-8.140007_pt1 | contig 32682 bp, 34 predicted proteins | sample MGYA00511665_ERZ773038 | MGnify/ENA primary metagenome ERZ773038 (study PRJEB29015, sample SAMEA2737966) | human oral metagenome | biome: human oral; feature: human-associated habitat; material: dental | place: China | collected 2028 ... | reverse complement strand
ATTTTGGCGAATTTTTTGCCAGCGTAGATCGTGAGTGCCTGGCCGTCAAACGCGTGTCCTGCCTTGGCGAGGTATGTGCGCGCTCCAACTGCCCCGACTGCATCGAGAAATTGCTTCCATGGGAAGTCGACTGGGGCTGGGCTTGCTGCGGGTGTTTCATCGTTTGCTGCAGAAACACTTGGTTGCTCGGCTGGTGTATGATCAGTAGCGGAAGCACTTGGAGCACCAGACTGACCAGCCGATGATGCTGCCGCACCATCTGTCTCCTGACGAGGAGGATCTGAGGGAGGTGTTTGCGATGATGGTGTAGCCGGTGAGTGTGTATATGGCGCAACTGGCTCACTCACGGTGCTGGGTGATGGTTGATGATGGCGCGCTGCAACTGGTAGTGTGACTCGGCTTGCAAGAGCGGTGAGCAGTGCAATGCGTGGCCAACCGGCCCGTGGCACAGCCAGTAGTTTATCAAGCAATGGCAACAGTGCTGCGTCCTCTACAACGCGTTGGCGCGCGATACTAAGCAACTGCTCGGCAAGAAGTTCAGCCGGCGTGCCAGCTGCCTCAGCCTCATCGATCAGTTGGGCAGCGCGGCCAATATCTGCCGTAGCATAAGCAGCCAGCAGCCCCTCTACTAGCTCATCCTGCGCAAGGCCCAGCACTTCTGCGACCATCGTGCGGTCGATTGTCTCATCGCTCAGTGAGCGCAGTTGGTCGAGCAAGCTAATGCTGTCGCGGAAGCTTCCCTTCCCTTGCTCCGCAATCAGCTCGAGCGCATCGGGTGTAATGGCAATATTCTCTTGCTCAGCAATAAACGCCAAATGCTTGGCTGTATCACGCGGGCTAATTGCTCGGAAATTGAAGCGCTGCACCCGGCTCAAGATCGTCGCAGGGAGCTTGTCGGCGTCGGTCGTCGCAAGAATGAAGACGACGTGCTCGGGTGGCTCTTCTAGCGTCTTGAGCAAGGCATTAAAGGCCGACTTGCTGAGCATATGAACTTCATCGATAATGTAGATCTTTTTTGGACTGCTGGTGGGTGCAATCTGCACCTTGTCGCGCAAATCACGGATATCCTCCACAGAGTTATTGCTCGCTGCGTCGATCTCGATAATATCAAGATGAGTCGACTCGTCGGTATATGGTAGACCGTTGATCTCATGCGCCAAGATGCGGGCAATTGATGTCTTACCCACCCCGCGCGGCCCCGTCAGGAGATAGGCATGGGCAATGCGCCCACTTGCAATTGCTCGCTGTAAAATCCGCGTGATATGCGACTGCCCCACAATCTCATCCAGCGACCGACTCCGATACGTCCGATATAGTGCTCTGCTCATTTGCTATATTATACCGCAGAATGAGTGGAGATGCGATCGAAATACGGGAGGAGCAATCGCGTCGCGTACAAACCAAGCGGCTGTGAAACGTCTACCGAGGAAATCAAAAAACCTAAACACGAGCAAGAGAGCTCTCTTATCATATAAGCTACTGATAGCAGTAACTTTATAACGGTGCTTCCACCGCTGCCCAGGTTGCGTCTGGCTTGTCCTCGGGGATGATGACAGTGACTTGGTTGCCAATCTCAATCCGGAAGAATGTCACACTTGCCAGTAAGATCCGGTATTCTCTCCCCTGCGCTTCCACGTAGTACGCGCCATCATGTTGGCTGAGCGTGCCGATAATCTGCTTGCGCTCCACCCGCTTGATTTGCTTGTAGATAAAGCCGCCATCGTCGGCGATCGTTAGCTTGAGCTTGTCACCTTCAACAAGCTTAGACTTGCTGGCATAATTGGCTGGCACAGGATAATTCTTGCCATCGGCATCGACCATCACTTGCCCGTCAAAGATTCCTTCGACTATCTTGCCTGACACCTCCTCGCGGCTATTGCTTGGCACAACGACTTCGCCATCGTCACCAATAATACTCATCAATAATTCCTTTGCAGCGGCTAGGTTCGTCTCTGCCTCTTGAATCAGCGATCGTAATCGCTTCACCTGTTTCTCTGGTAATTCAGACATATTTTCTCGCAATTCCTTGTCTGTTTTCTTAGTTATCAACCCATTATATAGCGATGGGGTGGGGCCTTGTCAAGGCACTTGGTGGTTATCCACAGCGATAACAGGGGTAGCCAGTAGTTCGTTGTAAAAATGGTCAGATACTTAGAACGCCACCTACCTGGAGTGACGCACAGCAATCCGGAGCAGTGAGTTCGACGGATAACCAAAAACACACCCAAGCGGGTGTGCTGATGGTAGCAATGCGGTCGGTGGGGTGGTTACGCCAGTTCGACGGTAGCGCCAGCCTCTTCCAAGGTCTTCTTGGCAGCTTCGGCGTCGTCTTTGCTGACCTTTTCTTTGATTGGGCTTGGTGCGTTGTCGACCAAAGCTTTTGCCTCACCTAGGCCAAGGCCAGTGAGTTCCTTAACAGCCTTGATGACAGCAACCTTTTGGCCACCAACTTCTTTGAGGGTGACAGTGAATTCGGTCTGCTCGTCTTCAGCAGCACCAGCGTCGGCAGCTGGGCCAGCGACAGCGACTGCAGCAGCGGCTGGCTCAATGCCGTATTCGTCCTTGAGGACATTTTTGAGTTCGTTGACTTCCAGAACGGTCAAAGCAACCAGTTCTTCGGCCAGTTTTTTCACATCTGCCATGATGGATTCCTTTCGATGATGTGCGATAGAATCATCGCACGAGTTATTGTTTGCATAGTGCAAACGTTAGTACAATGCTGCGCTTGGTTACGCAGCTGCTTTGGCGTCTTCGATGCCATCGAGCAACGCATGGAGGTTGCCCGAAAGTGCGTTGGTAGTGTCGTGTACTGGCGAGAGCAGCTGTGCCACCACTTCGGCCACCAGCTGGTTCTTGCTTGGCAAGCCAGCCAGTGCAGTAACATCGGCTGTGTTGAGAGCTTCGCCTTCGCCACTAAAGCCAGCAACCAACTGAACTGTTGGATGCGTCTTGGCAAACTCGTGCAACACCTTCGCTGCCATCACTTCGTCGTCTGGCGAGATTGCATACAGCAATTGCCCAGCCAGGGCCGAAGTGTCGGTATCTTTGTAGGTGTCATGCTGCGCAAAGGCAACACGCACGAGACGGTTCTTCACCACCTTAATGACAACACCAGCTTCGCGAGCTTCGCGGCGCAACGCTTGCAGATCTGCCACACTTGTCCCTTGGTAGGACGCAACGGCAGTGCCCTTTGCCTCTGCGAGAAGCTCGCTCATTTCAGCCACCAAAGCTTGTTTTTTATCTTTGGAAATTGCCATAAGATAAAATCCTTTCTTTGGAGTTGTAATACGTGCACGCGCCCAGAGGGAGTGCAGTATTACTGGTTTGTTGTTGTATCCGACCGCGTTGTTAATGTCCGACATGTGCCGCAAAAAATCGCCTCTGCACGATTGCAAAGACGAGTCTTGAGTTTCGTACTAAACGCTAGCGCAAGAGGCTCAGGCGTATCCGAAATTCCCTCGGTAGCATACTTATCGGCTGCTTTGTTATGCACGGCAGCCCGCTACGGTCTTTGGCAATGTCCGAGAAGGATTATAGCAGATTGTGGTGGGTGGATGCAAGGTGTGGAAAAATATTTGTATCAGTGTGTAAACAGAGTGAAGGAGCGGCTGTGTAGTTATACCCGAGCAAGCATCGCGTCGATTTTGCGGTTCGTATTGTTAATGCGGCTTCGGCTTGGCTGGTGCAATGTTGTTTTGCCAAAATCCTGCTTACGCCTGTTGAGATCGCTCATGCGCGTGAGCTGCCCTTCTGTCGGCTGGAGCTGATAGCCAAGCTGCTTACCAAGCTTGTATAAGATATGTGCTGCTATGCCATGGCGTGTTGCCTCGCGATCCTCCTTGGTGAGAACCTGGACTTCAAAGGGCAAAATACCTGAGGCTTGATCCTCATACAGGCCTGTCATCTTAGCAACGCGAAAACCTTTCTTGTTGTCTTCCTTAAAATCAATATACTCTTCAGCACGAGTACCCGGATAACGAGCCTCAAATGCAGCCTTAATATCCTTAATGAATTGAGTGTCTCCCTCTACCTTGAGTATCTTGTCTCGGCCTGGTGCAGCATATGGGGTAATAGTATAGTCAGCATCCTCCTCACCGGTCGAAGCCTTGCTACTTTGTGTAGTTTTATCTGCAGACGGCGTAACAATACCGTTGTTATTGATCATATCCAAGAACACATCAAGCAGTTCATCGCGATCCTCTGTAATGAATGTAATGCCATCAATATCGAACGGTACTTCGAGCGAGCTGTCTTTTTCTGGTGGAGATAATGAACGTAGTGTCTGTGGTGTAATATCGTCAAATTGCTCACAGAGCTCGTCGATGCATTGAGTCTTCAAATCGTCCAAAATCTTTATCGTGTTCTCGTCATATGCTTGCAAGTCTTCGTATGGTATGAATTCTCGCTCACCCTGGCGTTCTTTCTCTTTAGCTTTTACACTATTCATCTTGTCATCATACGCTTGCAGTATGTCTGGTGAGATAGAGGCGCGGATTTTTTGATACTCTTCTCTCTTTTGTTTCTCTGCTTTTTTTGCTGCTTCTGCGAGCTTACGCGCGAGAGAGCCAACAGACTTGAGCCGCCATACCGCTCGGAGCTCAGTATGCCACTCATAGCTACAGTTGCCGTTCCCCACCACAATATTGTGGTTCGACTCCTGACCAAGGACAAGCTTGCTGTCGCCTCCGCTTTTGTCTGTTTTGCCAATCATGCGCGCGAGAATTTTTTCTGTAATGTTGCAATAGTTTTGGTTGCGTTCTTCGGCAGTGATGACGTGATCTGGGTTGTCGGTATCGGTAGTGCCCAGCACGCCGAACTCCGACAGGATGCGCTCGGCAAGGTCTACAAAATGCCCTTGGCCGGTATTGCGCAGCTGCAGGCATATCACTTTACTTCGCAGCGCCATTGCGAGCCCGTCAAAGCCAATAATCTCACACAGTGGTGCAAGCAATGCCTCACTCTTGTAGGCTAGTTCATAAGCCTCTGATGTATCATAGCGAGTGTTATTAAGTTTGTTGAGTGTATTGACAGCCTCCATAAAAATGGTCGAAAGCCCAACGCTCTCTCCTGCGTCTAAAAGATCATCAAGATCGAGCATATTCATTGGCTGCTGCCACAGCTCTTTCATGAGGTTCCCTGCTTGCATGCGGTCGTGTGTTGCAGTCTCAAGAAGCTGACTTTGTTTCTGTTCATCTGTAAGATACTGACTCTCCGCAAAGGAAGGCTTTATCCTTCCTTTTGATTTTTCTAGCTTACGAGCTTTCGTAATGGCCGTGTATAGAGATTCTTTGTTCTCGGTATCTGGGTTAGAGGGCATCTTTTGCGTGTTAAGAAATTTACTCCAGGCGCTTGATAGCTGGCTGGTATCCTGCAGCATTGAGACAATTTGGTTGAACTTTTTATACGCATCTACTTCCCACTGTTTTTTATGATCTTCAAGCATCTTGTGGCGGAGGCTGGCAAGGTTCTCCGTCTTGAGCAGTTCATCGCGGTTGCCTGCTGTATACAATAAGTACGCAGTATAGGCGCTGTGATTGCTGTACTTTGCAAATAGCTCCCCAGCAAAATCTCGCATGAGGCTCAAGCCCGATACGATTCGCTTTGTTTTAGACTCTGGTGTGTTAGTGAGATTGAGCGCTTTTTCGTATAAATCGTATCGATCCTTATCAAAGCCCACGTTTGTCTCGTGCGCTAAGGTGTTATTTACTGGGTTAGCTGTACGCTCTTTTGTTAGATTTAACACAGTGCATACAACTGTAGCAAAGTTATCAAAAAATCACAAGTGTTGACCCCTGAAGGGTGTGTGTCCGTTTGTTATGAAAAAGTAAGTAACAAGATGATTTTAGAGGTGTTTTGTACTATATAAGTATAAAATTACAATGCTATATAGCAGCTATATGCTGATATTTCCGTACTAAATAGCCCCATAGAGTATTTTTCATTTTCATTTTGCGTTAATGATCGAAAGAATCTCGCGCTGTATCTCGTGTGGAGACTTACGTTCGCCATTATCGCTCATACACTGAATTATAGGTACCTGGTAATCTTTGGCAAGCATACGATAGCCCGTGTGAACGCGCTGCTGGAAGCCTTTCCCTTGTGTTTCGAAAGTGTCGGGAGCTGTGGTAGGCGTACCTCTCTGCTGGATGTGATGCAGACGCTCCTTCTCATCGTTGAGCGTGAGGATGATGAGGTAGTCTGGCGTGAGATAGCGTTGGCCGGTAAATAAGGCAGTAACATGCTGGATATGTTCCTGACTCAGACCTTCACCATACCCCTGATAGGCGAGTGTCGAGAAATAATTGCGGGACGCGAGGACAGTTTCGCCTCGCTCCAGCGCTGGTTGAATAATCTGCTGCCATAGCTCGCGCCGTGCAGTACTAAGTAGTGCGAGATTAATCTCTGGGTCGCGCCGGAGATTGCCATTCTTGATGACAGTGCGGAGATAGTGAGCAATTGGCGTAGTCTGGGCCGGGTCATCACTGCTTGGTTCTTCAACGATTGTCACTGTATAGCCTTGGGCTTGATAGTGCTTGGCGAGGAGCTCCACTTGAGTCGACTTACCTGTGCCATCAATCCCCTCAATGACGATATAGTTACCTTGATATCGAGCTTTCTCACCACGTTCTATATTCATTGCAAAATACCCCTCACCCTATATATCAATCTGTCGTAAAAGAGTTTTTGGTGGAATAAAGCCCTTTGTAATATAATCTGCAAATATCTGTCTCGCCTGCTCTCCGGTAAATAACTCTTCTGGATGAATCTGTATTGTAAATGGCTTGCCATCGCGCTGCCAAGTGAGTGGAACGAATCGCTCTTTATCAGCTACAGGCTTTCGGGCTATCACATAGTGGATATATGGATACGAGGCTGCGTGGTTATCTGGATCTGGCACGCGCACCTCTATAGTCATGCAAGCATGCGACCCAGCACATTGCATATAATAGCCATCAGCCATGCTATCCTTTGGCAGGTTCTTTGGGTGATCAATACCATCTGGCAGGGCCCACACACAGATACTAAAGCAGCGGCTGCCATCGAGAACGGTTGGATCAGTGATAGCATCGCTTAGCTTTTGCGCAACCTGCTCTGGTGTTTGTGGCTGCAAAAATCGCTCAAAATAACCAACACTACCAACCAATGAGTAGACATACTTTTTCATAAGATCACCTCCGTTGTTGTGATGATGAATGAATAGTATGAGAGTATCACCACTCATTCCATCATACCATGCATAGGTAGGCACATAAATAATACTGCCAGCTTCCCTAACTGGCAGTATTATAGCGAGTGCTATACTCTTCTCTTAACTAATCGAGCTTGTGCTCAACCTTGATGCCGGGCCCCATCGTCGTTGCAGCTGCGATGGATTTGACATATACACCCTTGAGCGAGCTTGGCTTTTGAGCTTGCAGGCTAGTGAAGAAGGCGTCGGCGTTGGCGCGGAGCTTTTCTGTGCCAAAGCTTACCTTGCCGATGCTGAGGTGAATCGCTGCTTGCTTGTCTACGCGGTATTCTACCTTACCAGCTTTTGCCTCAGTGACGGCAGTTGCAATGTCAGTTGTTACAGTACCGCTCTTTGGGTTAGGCATCAGACCCTTTGGTCCAAGCAGACGGGCGTATTTACCAAGCTTTGGCATGTACTGCGGAGTAGCAATCAAGACGTCGAAGTCTGGCGTGCCTTTATCAAGCAGCTTGATAATCGCTTCTTCGCCAGCAATGTCTGCCCCAGCTTTGGTAGCAGTTGCAATCTCACTTTCAGGCGCAAAGACGGCGACGCGAACAGTTTTGCCTGTGCCGTGCGGCAGGACGACTGTCGAGCGGATGTTTTGATCGGCCTGGCGTGGATCAACACCAAGGCGAACGTGCAGCTCAACACTCGCATCAAATTTAGCGGGGTTGGTCTCGGTCGCTAGCTTCAGTGCTTCGTCTAGCGAGTACACCTTGTCTTTTTCAACCTTCTCAGCTAGCTTGCGATAGGCCTTACCACGGCGCTCGATCAGTGGGCGAACCTTTGGCGCGGGCCCTTTTTTGATCGCTGCATCGACATCACCCTGAGGAGTTGTATCGCCAGCCTCTTTGCGGGCTTCTTTCTCGGCCTTAGCCTCAGCTTCGTCGAGAGCCTTTTGGCTACGCTTACCAGCCTTTGCCACGGTGGCTTCACGCTGGGCAATGACATCCTTGTCGTTTGCGGCTGCGATAGCTGCCTCAATCTCCGCAATGGTGTTTTTTTCTGAAACATCGAGTTTCAGCTCTGCTGCTTTTTCAAGCAGATCGGCTTTTTTTGCCATAGTATCCTTTCTGTGGTGCAAGCGGCATAGTGCCTCCCACGATTACTCATTAACCTTTCTAGTATAGCACATATAGCCCCGCAGTATGAGGCAATAAATTTGTAAAATGCGAAAATAACAGAGTAGTTATTTTGAGCACGCGTCACCAATTGTGCTATAATGAGAGACGTTGTCGGGGTGTGGCGCAGCTGGTAGCGCGTACGGCTGGGGGCCGTGAGGTCGCAAGTTCAAGTCTTGTCACCCCGACCATTGAGTCAACACTCAAACCCACGTCATGGAAGCCCCATGACGTGGGTTTTTGCTTGTTTTTGCTGGGTTTTGGGGCAGGAAGGCCATCATCTGGCAGACCGTGCAAGCCTAGCCCTTCTGATGCCGAGACGACGATGTCACTTGGCTGGCTCAATGTGACTTCGTCGTCTCCAGAGGCTTCCAGGCTGTCGTCATCTCCTACCTCCACACCCTCTTTGCTCAGGCACGACTCTCCTCCTCTCACCCCCAGCACCCCATCAAACGGTGGCTGGTAGCGCACTATCGCAGTGAGCAGCCCGGTCTCGTCGTCTGGTGTGATGTACACCTTGTCGAAGAGCACGTGGTTGAGCATGCGCCGGATGTGCTCAGGAGCCTGCCGGTAGGCGGTGGCCATGTGCTGGGCAATATCTAACGCTTGCCCGACCAAGGCCTGCCGCACTTGCTCTTGGAAGGCAGGATCGGCTGGGTTTGTTATCACGATAGCCACACCGCTATTTTCAATGAACCTGCAGAGGCGGATGATACATACTAACAATACGAAATGCCCACGCTAGCCCAAGTGCGCCAACGATAATCAATACACTCATCGCTATCTCTACCTGCTTGTAATGACGCATGTGAAAGCGAGGAATGGTGGCAAGCACTGCAATAAGGAAGTCCAATGCTATGGCTGCTGAAGCAGGAATGAATTTATGTCCAATTTGGAAGGCACATGCGCCCATTAAGAACGCTGCTGAGCCATAGATCACGCGCGAAATAGGCCTACTACCACGGCCAAGCCATAGCACACCAGCCGCAAAGCAGGCTGCATCCATACCGAAAATTATGGTAGCTGCCCAAACTGGATCTATGCGTGTGTAGTGAGTTGTATGGTAATTGACTATATATGATATCACCTCTGATACCAGCGCAACAATGACAAAGATCAGCCATAGCTGTACCATCTGCTTGGTGCGACGCACTGGTATATTTTGTGGTTGCTGGACGCGGGTGGATGATGTGCTCATGATTGTTCCTCTTGTGCTATAATTAGCTTCTTAATTTGAAGGCGGCGCAGCATTGCTCTCATTCTTACTGACGCTAGCATACTATTTATCTACATTCCACTCATTTCAGCAAACTCATAGACAAATGCCCCGCTGTTTGGTGAAAAACAAAATACATCGTTAGTGCGATGACTCGACGAATAGCGTGCCACGCAGCGGTTGTCGCTGCTGATGGCTGCTCGAGCTTGATCACTAAACTTCTTTGGTGGAATAGTATGGTTGCCAAGGATAGCGGTGTCTCGAAATACCGACTCATGGTGAGGGAGGTTGTCTCCGTAATGGTACCACCCTGAGCAACCGTGCGGGCAATCGGTAAAAGGCTGCATGCTCAGCAAGCGATCGCGCGTCGCTTTGTCGGTGATGGTGCCAATAACCATACCATTATTGCCATCCCAGCCGTCTATCGCATACCCCGACTGATAGCTTACATCCATATGGCGAATTGCATCACGATCGAAGCGCCCATAGAAGATCGTTGTTGTGAAGCTGCCGATCGTCATATAATATAGCCACCAGCCAATCGCCGCAACGACGAGCATGCCAAGGATAAGGATTGGTATAGAGATTTTGTCGAGGAGGAGTTTACGCATATTGTTATTGTAAACTACTATTGCAAAATATGTCAATTTATACCAAAAATACCTCTGCACGCAGAGGTATTTTGATGTGCGCCGAGTGGATTAGTCAGTAACTTCCACGCCCATGCTGCGAGCAGTACCCGCCACCGTCTTGATAGCTCCTTCGAGACTGATAGCGTTGAGTTGCTCCATTTTTGCCTGAGCGATTTCCTCAAGCTGCGCTCGGGTGATCGTCCCAACCTTGTCGCTGTGTGGCTTGCTACTGCCCTTCTTGATACCAATCGCAGCACGGATCATATCATCAACGGGCTGGCCGAGGCTGCGCCATGCAAAGGTGCGGTCCTCAAACACTTGGATATGGACAATAACATCCTTACCCATATCTGCCTTAGTGGCGTCGTTGAATGGGTTGATGAAGTCCATCATATTCAAGCCCCACTGACCAAGTGTGCTACCAACGGGTGGTCCGGCGGTGGCACGGCCAGCTGGAATACGAAGCTTCAGGTTGCCGATAACTTTTTTTGCCATTATTATTTCCTTTTACTCAATTACTACTGGTATTGAGTGCGTAACGTTGCTATTATAGTGGATCACTCATACAAATGCAAACTGCGTGCGAGGCTTATACCTTCTTGACCTGCAGCGCATCAAGCTCAACTGGCGTGTCGCGGCCAAACATGCTCACCATCACCTTGAGCTTGCCCTTGGTGGTGTCGATCTCACTCACGGTGCCATCAAAGTCTTTGAATGGCCCATCAATGATGCTGACCACTTCCCCTTCGCTAAAGTCAATCTGATGCTTGGGATCTTCCACGCCCATGCGCTTCTTGATCTTCTTAATCTCAACCTCGCTTACAGGGGTCGGCTCGGTGCCACTCCCCACAAAGCCCGTGACGCCAGGCGTATTGCGTACAATGTACCATGTCTCGTCGGTGAGTTTCATCTCAACTAAGACATAGCCTTGGAAGATCTTAACCTCAACAACTTTGCGCTTGCCGTTTTTGATCTGGATTTGCTTCTCCTTGGGGACGATTGCATCAAAGATTTTGTCGGCCATATCAACGGCCTGAATGCGCTGGCGGATGCTATCGGCTACCTTCTCTTCATAGCCACTGTAGGTGTGGATAGCGTACCATTGCCGTGTGCTGTCGTAGCGTTTTTTTGTCATTGTCTACCTCCCCAGGATAATTTGAAATAGATATTTAAATGCAGCATCGAGCAGCAAAAGCGTTGCACTAAACACTGCAATAAAGCCAAGTAGTGCACCAGACATTTTCCATGTCGTTGCGCGATCGGGCCAGCGCACCATACGGAGCTCGTACCAGGCTCCAGCAAAGTAATTGCGAATCGCCGAGAATGGGCCACGGCGCTGACGCTTTAGCTTGGTTGCCTTTGGTTTCTTGGCCTCAGTTTTGGCTGGTGCCACAGAGGTTGTCTTTTCTTTTGACGTTTTGGTTTTGGTGGGCGTGGTGTCTTGCGCGGTGATGCGCGTCACGCGGTTGGTTGATGATTTTTTGCTTGGTTTCGCCACAGCATACTCCCCAAATTTAATAGCCTGTCTTTGCAGGCTGTCAAGCCCTAGTGTAGCGCGCTGCAGTGATGGTTGTCAAGAGATGAAAGCTCCAATCTACTCTTTTTCTCCGTTAGCACTTACAAGTGCTAACACTGTTATGTGGCTCAGCGGGAGGTAACTAGTGGCAAAACGAAGTGTAGCAGCTAAACTCCTCCAGAGAATGCGGCTAAGATTTCTTATGCTTCTCACGCAGTGCTGCTTGCTGGGCTGCTGCGGGTAGTGCAAAGAAGAAGGTCGAGCCGTGATTAAGCTGACTGGTAAACTCGATGCGCGTGCCGAGCTTGCGAGCCAGCTTGGCTGCAATGTAGAGGCCAAGGCCGGTGCCGCCAGTCTCGCGCGTGCGGTAGTCTTCGCTGCGCCAGAAGCGTTCGAGGATGTGTGCTTGGTCGCTCTTGCTAATGCCAATGCCAGTGTCGCGCACAGCGATGATAATGCGATTACCCTTCTTGCGCGCACTGAGGTGGATCTCTCCTTCTTTGGTGTATTTGAGGGCGTTGGAGAGGAAATTTTGGATGAGTTCGCGCACATACAGTGAGCTTGCCACAACGTAGCCCAGCCGCGGCGATGTCTCGAGTGTGAGAGCGAGCTGCTTTTTGGTAGCCTGAGGGTGATATTGATGGTAGAGATCATCCATGAGCGCACGGACGTTAAGTAATTCTGGCATGTCGGCGGCGCCACGCTCAGCCTGTGCAAGGGTGCTGAGGTCATTAACCATCTTTGCTAAGAAGACAACTTGCTCGTGGGCTGCATCAAGGTGGTCTTTGAGCGTGTGTTGCGGCATATCGCGACGGTGAAGCATGAGCTGAATATTGCTCAGCGCTCCTTCGGCCGCCGTCAAGGGAGTGCGAAGTTCATGACTCACCACACTGATGAACTCATCGCGCTCCTCCTCAAGCGACTTTTCTTTCGTGATATCGCGTAGGATGAGGACGTAGCCATCGCTTGAGTCGCTCGCTGTATTAACTGCTCGAATTGGTGAAAATACGATGCTCAGACGGAGCATCTCACCCGATACTTCCATCCATACATCATCGCGTGTTTGCGTAACGGTTGCAGTGTGAAGCAGACGGGTCAGATAGACTGGCTGCTTGGTGCTATCGCGCAGTGGCAGGACGGTATCGATTGGTTTGCTATGTGGGCTTGTATTGGTATCAAGCAAATCGAGCGTTGCAGCGTTGTAGAGTTGGATAGTGCCCTGCTGGTCGGTTGCGATAATAGCGGTCGCGAGATTGTTGATAATCGTTAGAAGCCGATCGTGCTGCAAGGTCATTGCCTCGCGACTAGTATGCAGTGCCGAGCGGTAGAGATTGTGGCGATATGCGAGGGCAACAATGACCACACCAAGCATAAAGGCCACCAATGTTGTTGTAGTAATATCAACGATACTTTGTGGCGTCAGCCAAAACGCATCAAGTGCTGCAGTAATAAACAGCACGAGTGCACTGAGCAGCCACCCAGAGAAGCCAGCATAAGCAAAAGCCGCCAACATAAACAACGACCACGCACAGGTAAACGGCACTGCTACGCCAGAGATACTGAGCAGATAGCTCGCAGCGAGACCATGATACAAGACGAGCTGCCACGCTCGCTGTTTATTCGTCTGCGATGAGCGGAAACAGGTGTAGAGACCAAGAGCAAGCCAAGCGCTGGCCGCTGCATAGAAAGACCATTCGCCTGCCCCAGGAATGCGCTGCATTGCATCAAGGCCGAGAAGTTTGCTGTACGCGAAAAGCAAGAGCGGAAAGACAACGCTGCTGACTCGCACAACAGTACTAGTTTGGCTATTGGTAGCGTATGGCGACACGCCTCTAGTATACCTGGAGTATGACGGTAGGCACAAGCGTTTTGTGTGACATTTGCTGATGCTATATCATTGGTGTTTCGTGCTTAAGCCGCTGCCGATGTAGCCGATAGTGTGAGTCATACTGCTCCACCAGTCCCCAAAAGGCTGACGAGTGATTCATGTGATGAGTGTGGCAGAGCTCGTGGATCAAGACATAATCAATCAGCTCATCAGGGAGTTTCATGAGCGCAATATTAAGGCTAATTGTACCTGTGCTGCTGCAGCTCCCCCATCGAGTGCTCGCATGGCTGAAGCGAATACGCTGGTAGGTTGAGTTAGTGCGTGCAGCAAGCTCATGGAGGCGCTGTGGCAAGTAGGCTTTGGCTTCGCGGCGCAAGATGGTTGCAACTTCTTGCCGGATAGCGCACTGAACGGCTGGCTCGTCTATGGTGTGTTCTGGTGGGAGAGAGACGAGCAGCTTTTGCCTTGCGGTGCGCACAGTGGGCCGATTGACCATCTGTGTGGGGATAATTGCGATCGAATGATGCTTACCGATTTTGTCTCCATCTCGATAAATATGTGGGGCGTGCTGGCGCAAGAGCTGGCGGAGGGCTGTGCGATGAGCGGCAATGCTATGGCGGATGAGAAAGAGTGGTGCATACCGCGGGGCGTTGGCACAGAGTTGGCCATTTGGCGCGAGACGTATTGTGATGGAACGTGTCTTGGCACTGCGTTTGATGGGGATATCACCAAATTCATCGTCGTGGAGTGTCGAAGACATAGATAAGAGCCTCCCTCCTTTTGGCCAAGATGTTATTTTATTGCACAATGTAGCGTGTGGAGCGAATTTGTCCTCTCCGTGGGGTGCTCGACATAGCACGCACTGGGTGGCTGGTTGGTGTCGGTGGTGGCACTTGAGTGCGCTGTTTTGCTGCTGGTGGAGCTGTGGCTAGTGTTTTGCTCGGCAGGGCTTCGTCCTCAGTTTGTTGATCGATTTGCTTCAAGAAGGTAAGGGCGGCATGGGACTGTGATGAATATGGGTGTTTGCCGCTGATGACAAAATAGAGCTCGCCAGCGGTTGGCTCGCTAAAGCGCCGCACATAGTAATCAAATGCTTCACGTGAGAGTCGCTGGTTCTTGACGCTTCGGCTACGAGCTGTAGCGACATCTGTTTGAACCCAAATAATCACTGGTCGATAGCCTTCACTCCGTGCCCAGCGGACAAATTCACTTCGGCGAGCCCGGGTGTTGCTATCACCTTCGTATAAAAAGGGTTGCTTGGTTTTAGCAATCTCTTGCAAAAATGTCTTCCCTACCACTGCTGCGGCTGCATCGTCTTGGCAGTAGCCTGAGAGCTCGTTAATATCAATAAAGGGTGAGCCAAAGGCCTTGGCAAACTGAGCGGCAAAAAACGTCTTGCCGCTACCGGGCAAGCCAACCATGAGTATTGCAAAGGGCCGAACTGGAGGCGTTGGTTGCATGTATTTTATTATAGCAGACTCCGCGTGGTGCGAGGGATTTTTAGCATAAACCAAATCAATATTCGCTTTACCATATAAAGTTCTTCCGGTTTGGTTATAGATTTGATATACTGGAGACAGTACAGAGGGGCATAGTACAACGGCTAGTATAACGGTCTCCAAAACCGTAGATTGAGGTTCGATTCCTCATGCCCCTGCCACAATAGTATTCAACCTCCCCGACGGAGGTATTTTTTGCCTAAAGGAGTGATATACTGGAGTTATGTCAGCCCATGATGCCATTACCCACCGCGTCAAGCGTGTCGTGCGGCAGGTTTCGCCAGCGGCTTTTGCAGAGCGTTCGGCTGCGCGCAAGATAGTGCAGCAGTTTGCCGAGCAAGCTGGCTTGATTTATTTCGGAACGATCAACCCGCGAGATGACGACTACCACCCAATCCGCGGCTACACTATGTCGACCACTCATCGTGACCGGCACTATAGTGTGGGTAATATTCGTGGCTATAATGTCACGCTGGTGTCGCGGCGAGATATGGTGCGCATTGCTAATAGCCCCAAGCCTTCGCCGCAACAGTGGCTGATAGCCGCGGTAGATATGTACACGCGCCGTGATGTACCGTATATGTTTATTGGCCGACAAGGCAAGATTGCTAGCTACCCCAGCTATAAATTGCAACCACTCCGGCTCGGGATGTTTGGGCCGCAGCCAGATGAATTTATGCAGAAATATACAGTGTATGGCGAGCTTGGGCGAGCAGTCGAGATAGAGCGTTACCTCACCCCTGATGTAGCAACGGTAATAGCATCGCATTTCGATGATCTTAGTATTGAGATCTCGAGTGGTGTCCTCTATGTCTATGCTGCTATGGCAGCACCGACGATGGAGCTGCTTGACCGGATGGTGTCTGATGGTCTCTGGCTAGCAGCGACATTTGACGTGTTTGCCGAGCAACTTGCCGCTGCACAGGCTGAGCGCCATGCCACCATCCACCAGGGTTATCGCCATAGATAGTCTTAGGCGCTGAGATTGATGGTTTCCATACCCTTCCCCTCTTCTATCTTTTAAAAATACAGTAAGAAGTAATACTACTTAAAGCCTGTCGCTTACGCTATACTAACTCTTGCAATTGATCGCTGACACGAAAAACAGCATTCGTGAGTGAATGCTGTTTTTGATTATTATTGCGATAAGACTAGCCTTTGCGCGGTTTAACCTCGTTACGGCCGAGCGATTTCTTCGTCTCTGTGTAAGTAGCGTGCCGGCGAGCAATTGGGTCATACTTGCGTAGAACGAGCTTATCTGGAGTGTTCATTGTGTTCTTGCGCGTTACGTAGGTACGGTGTTTGGTGAGGTTGCTCACAAGAGCAATAATCTTTCGCTTGGTATTGTTCTTCTTTGCCATTTCTTTACTCGTTAGATTTTATAAAATATCTTGGTTGATTATAGCATAGCCTATGGTGTAATGCTAGTGGCGACGGCGATTTGCTACTCGCTTGTGGTATAGGCGGCCCAGTTCGCTTGCTCATCAGCACTGAGCGCTTGGGCCTCGGCAACAACCGTAGCAAGCTGCGAACTACTCACTGTGAAGGTCTCGCCACTGTCAATGTCATCACGCTGCCCCATTAAGGCTACCAAGCGATTCTCGGCATATGCCGCCTGTGCAGGGTTAAGCTGCTGAGCTTGGCGGTGGCTCTTGATGAAACGCCGTGCCACAAGCGACTGGGAGTCGCCATCCTGGGCGGTTAGCATAATTGGCTTTTGCTCTGATGTGGTAGCCTGCTCCTTCTCAGAATGAGCTGGCGTGTGTTGCGCTTGCGATTGACTAGAGATAGTTGCTGGGCTGTTAGCCTGCTTCTTGTCTGTCTTGCCGCGATTATCACGTTGCTGCTGCGGCTGTGGAGCAGTTTGTGCAGGGCGGTGCGGAGCTTCTTGTGGCTGCTGAGCTGGGATCATTGCTACAACATAGGCGAGTGGCACTGTAATGAGCAGCAGGACAATTGCCGCAAGGCCAGCTGCATATTGGCGGAGTGCGCTTGATGGAGCGGGTGCGTGGTGGCGAGTAAGGGTAATGAGTGCCCATAGTTTGCTCGTCAGTGCAAGACTCCCAGCGATCGGGAGATAGAGTGGCAGGAGCCATAGGTCGCGTGGGTGATGCTTAAGGTGTGGAATATTGCGCACCGCTTGCCACACAAGCCAACCAAGCACGAGCCCAAGGATCGTTACACTACTCCAGAGCGTTGCGGTAGTCGCTGTTCCAGTCAGAGTGCTGTATAGGTTGTTGACAAGCGTGCTGCAGAGTACGATCAGCGCCCCAAGATAAAGCAAACTCGCAAAGCAAAAGCCAATGTGTGTGAGCCAGACAAGTGACCCCGCCTGCCGGATACGTGCGTGCTGATGCCAGAGTTGCCAATAGGCAGCGCGACTCAACTGGGTGTAGCTGCTTGCAATCCGGTAGAGTTCTGCCGGATGGTTGATCTGCGTGAGAGCACTGTGCTGGTAGGCTGCGTGGTATTGTGCAGGCAGAGACAGCGCAATGCTTGATGGATGATGCGCGGCACATGGCTGCGCTGTTGCACTGCCCTGGGTAACGTGCTTAAGCAGCTCAAGCCGAATGGCAAAGGTGTCGCTCGTTATAGCATAAGCCTGGCCATGGCGGCTCTGCATAGGCAAAATAACACGCTGCTGCATATCGAGCAGCCAACTGCTGATCCGCTGAGAAAGTGTCGCCCCACCAGTGTACTGTTGGCGGCCACTAACGAGCCCAATAGTTGGCTCGGCAAAGGGTAAAAGGAGGGTAATTGTCGATGTTGTCCAGCGTGCACGCGGGGTTGTGACAATCACAAGGCTCACACGCCGTACTTTTTCAATCAGTGAGGCAAGCTGCGCATCATAGCTCATCATCTCAGGCTGCTCGACCACCGTTGTTGCGTATTCTTTAGCGATCGCTCTGAGAGACTGGTGAGCGTGTGACGTATCGTTGATCGAGACAAGCAGCTGGGTCGGCTTGCTATGCTCTTTGATGCTAGCGAGGCAGCTCTCGAAGACCTCCGGGTCTTCATCCTCAGCAACGACTAAAACTGCGTATTTTTTGCGGAGTGTTGCAGTGTAGGTTTTATTCTTGCGAGCACTTACCACGCGGAGCCACCAACTCAGGACGACCGTGAGGAATATCACCCCTCCGACCCACCACCGATACCTGTCGATTACTTCCATACACTGTATAAAACCAGCCATTGCCATAGACTCCTCTTTATTTAATGGTTATTCTTATTCTAACACGAAACTTTATCGTACAAATGCTCTATCGACAAGGGATTGCTCGAGCGATAGACAATATGTATTGTAGCCACGAATACCCCCATTTGTCAATGGATTTTCGGAGAATTAGCTACTAGATACGATACAACCTCCCTAACTGTAATGTACAGTTGGTGCGAAACAGTTACAATACAACTGCCATACAGGTTTCGACTGGACGCTATGCAAGGCAGGTTTACCGCTGATATCTACTATGGAGAGAGCAAGAGCGAGTGTGTTGATAAAATAGGTCGCGTGGGTCGAAACAGTAAGGCTTGCTGGTACGTACCTCGTATGGTAGAATACCAAGTAATGCCGCGATAGCTCAGTTGGTAGAGCGCATCCATGGTAAGGATGAGGTCTCGGGTTCAAGCCCCGATCGTGGCTCCATGGTTGAATTTGTTGATCGCCCCATTGTTGGGGTGATCTTTGTTGTTAGTCTATGAGTGGGGATGTTTTTCGCTTGTTGAAGTTATGCGACGAGAAGCGCCATTCCCTGCCACGCACTATCAGCAACGAGCTTAGACCGGCCGACGGTGACGTGGTAGCCGATAGACACGACCCGTTGGGGTTGGTGCTTGGTGACGGCCTGGCTGTGGAGGCGTAACTTCGGCTAAGCCATAAGCCGCCGCTGTAGTTATTGGATAGTCGTCTCTATAAGACTCAATTGATGATCGTGGAGTACAGTATAGACCAAGTGGATAGTCGCACCGGGTGATTGACCGAGGCCCACCGCCGAGAGAACTCGATTTATCGTAGGAGCGAGTAGTCAATATACTGACAAAATCGACCTGCTTTTCTCGTGTGGTCGAGGACATCAGCGGGTTATCTGGCCTATACTGAACATACAGCAGTGAGTCGGCACCAAGATTGCCACGCGTATTGTAGAGTATTTCCTGTTTTGTAGCTAGATAACCAAGCGCATTGCGGATAGCGAGAATTTTATCACGGCCATGAGTGATTTCTCTGGTGTGGAGAGGGCTTTTTGCAGACTCGCTCATTTCTATCTCGCGACCCCATTGCACGCTAAATGGTGTGAGGCCGCGGGCAAGTTGCTCGACATGGTTGGCTATTTTGTCGCGCCGTTTAGTGTCTACCTCGCTATCTTTTCGCACAACAAGGGATGGAAAAAGTGGTATGAGAGGATGTCTGTGGAGCTCTTCCTCTGATATTGGCCACTCGGTTGGCTGGTAATCTTCTCGTACGTGACGAGCCTGTGGTGGCCTATCGAGCGTAGCGGCAATGAGAATATGATCGAAATACTTTTTTGTCATAGAGTGCAGTATATCGCAAAAGTCCTTTTATTAACAGAGGTACGTTGCATAATTGTAAGAGATTGTGTGATTTGTGTTTTTCGCTCTTTGACATTGGCAAAAAATTTGCTATACTAATTCACAGTTAGTTCATTTTATTTGCCGGAGTCGTCTAGTGGCAATGACAGGAGACTGTAAATCTCCCGCTTTTTAGCTTCGTAGGTTCGAGTCCTACCTCCGGTACCATTTCTGCCGCTTTAGCTCAGCTGGTCAGAGCAACTGTTTTGTAAACAGTAGGTCTACGGTTCGAATCCGTAAAGCGGCTCCATACGTATATAGCGAAGACTTTCTTAAGGAGGAGGTCTTTTTGTTTTTTTGTAGTTACGCAGTAGCTGTGATTGGTGGGGGCTTATTTATTCCCTATTCCCTACTCTTTGTATCGGCTGTTGTAAGAACAATGATTAGTGATATAGCAAAAGGGCTTACTTAGTGAGAAACCCTGCCCTGAGAACGTAAATAAGGCAGCATACATACTGCTGCCTTATTGATTGTACCTAGCCATTTTATAATTATAACACGGCTACATCGTAATGCGGCGTGGTGTGCTGCGCTGGATGCGATTGGCGGGCATTGAGGCCCGTGCTGGCGGATGAACAGTAGATGACTGCCGACTATACGCGGTATTTGGCTGCGGCTGCGCAGGTGCTTGAGGATATGCTGGCGCTGCTGAAGCAGGCAATGCAGCCGGTGGATGGTAATACGCTGCTGAAGGCTGTTGCTCTACCTGTTGAGACGGCACAGTAATGCGTTGCTGGGGTTGCTGGCGAGGCTCTGGTTGTGCTCGGTGGTGCTGTGGCGATTGCGCAGAGGTAGGCTGGGGTTGTATCTTGGCCCGAATGTGCTGGGCTTTTTTGTGGTTGCCAGCGCGTTCGTAGCCTTCGGCTAGGAGCTGATATGTTTGGGTACCAGGCTCTAGCTTGGCAGCCCGCTCAAGTGACTCTAGCATTTTCTTACTATGGCCGAGCTTTTCCTGTACTTTGGCATAGGCAATGTGCCGCGCAGCGAGCTTGTCCTCCATTGCCAGTGCTTGTTCAAAGGCCAGCGCGGCTTTGTCGTAGCGCTTGGTTTCGTAGTAGATGAGGCCAACGTTGTGTAGGCTTGACGCACTTGGCTCCAGACTCTGAGCGATCTCAAAGCACTCGATAGCATCATCGAAGGCCTTCTGTTTGGCGTATAAGATACCGAGCCGGTTATATGCGGTTGCATTACGCTCATCTACCCGCAGAATCGTGAGCAGTGCCTTTTCGGCGCGGAGATAACGTCGATCGCGGAGTGATTCCTGAGCCACCTCCCATAGACGGTCAAGCTTGCCCGAGAGACGCATTGGTAATTGTGAGGTGGTCTCGGCAACTGATTGCTGTTGCCACAAGGCAAAGGCACCAGCGCAGGCTACCAATAATAATCCATACATAGTTATAGTATACCACATGCCAGTAGCTGAATTCGCACGCTGGCATTGGCACTAATGCGCTCGTGTGCGCGTGCGATATGTTCTGCCTGGGTAAACAGCTGCTGCGATGGCTGTGTCCGGAGTGAATGCCATGCAATGTGCAACACACACTCAAGCAAGAGTAATGCACGAGCTCGATCGTGGCTATAGCGCTGCCCAATCACAATGCGTTGGCGGGTAGCACCAGTGATATAGTGACGTGCGTCGGTCATTGCCTGGGCAATGGTGCGGAATTCCTCGTCATTAGCAGCCAAGCGTGCGATCGTTGCAGGTTGCTGCCGAGCAATGAACTGTAGCTGAGCACGACGCGTCGGGTCAATAATGCTAAGTTGATCAAGCTGAGTGGCCGTTTGGTCTGGCTGAGGTGGGATGATACGGACAGTCTGGACGCGTGAGCGAATTGTTGCCAGCAAGCGTTGGGGTTGATGGCTGGTGAGGATGAGATGAAGCGCCTGGGGCGGTTCTTCGAGGAGCTTAAGGAAGGCATTTTGGGCGGCAGGTGTCATCCGGTCGGCGTCGTCGATAATGACAAATTGCCGAGCTGTTGCCTTGCCTTGAGTGAGTGTATGAAGCGAGCGGATGTCATCAACGCGGATCGTTCCGCGCTGCTGGTCGACGTGGCCTTGGCTGGTATGAGGCCGGAGGATAAGTGCGGTGCGGCCCGCAACCTGCTGTGCTGCGGTCATAAGCCCAAGCCCAGGCGCACCAACAAGAAGCAACGACTGTGGTGGCTGCTGCGCAAGCTGCCTAAGGCGCTGCTCGGTACGGGGGTTATAGACGAGCGATGGCATCAGCTCCCTCAGGAAAGAGTACTGTAAAGATTGCTGGCGGCGGTGCAACAAAGGTCTGGCGCACACCAGCATGAGTCGTGATTTCGAGCTGGTAGGCGTGCAGGAGGAGGCGCCCCCCTGCTGATCCATAGATGCGATCACCAATAATCGGTGTGCCAATATATGCCAGATGGACACGCAGCTGATGTGTCCGGCCAGTGCGGGGGCGCAGAGCGAGTAAACTCATGCTGGGCTGCGTGGCCAGTACTTTGTAGATTGTTTGGGCAGATTTGCCGCGTGGATCGGCTCGAAAGGTGCTTGGCGCGGCCGGGTTGCGCCCCAGCGGGACATCGATCTTGGCTTGCTGCTGACGGGGTTGCCCTGCCACGACCGCTAGATATGTCTTCTTGGCGTGGCGCTCGGCAAATTGCTTCTTAAGCCGCTGGAAGGCCTCGGGTGTGCGTGCACCAATCATTACTCCACTGGTGTCGCGGTCGAGTCGATGGACAATCCCTGGCCGATTTGTCTCCAGCCCAACCGAAGTATAGCGCCGGAAGAAGTTTGCTACCGTAAATTCATCATTGAGCGCCCCCTTGCTATGCGTCAGGATACCGGCTGGCTTGTTGATAACAATCACATCGTCGTCAATGTAGAGAATGGGGAGGGTTTTGTCGCTATAGTCGACCGCGTCAGGTAGGTTGATGGCGATGCTGTCGATCTCTGCTACCAGTTGGCGTGGCTGACAGACGACTCTATCGTTGACGGCGACGTGGCCAGCTTTGATGTGTTTTTGCCAAGTGGAGCGACTAGTCTCGGGGTAGCGCGTTGCAAGCAGGCTATCAAGGCGCTGGGTGGTACGCCGCTGCTGAAAAAGATAGACATCCTTACCCTTGAATGGTAGGCCGTAGGTCGTGATGTCGCTGAGTGGGTTGGGGAGAATTTCCCCCGTTGCATCACTCTTTGCGGTGTAGATCTGCTGCATGATGTAAGATGCATGATCCTCCGCTGTGTCGTCGATGAGCAAAAAGTACTGCCGGCGGTCGAAGCGAAAGCGCACTAGCTGGTTGATAGGCTGTGGGTGACTACTGGCGATTTGGTCGATGTGGCGTGGGACATTATCGTCGGTCGCTTGGTTAAAGCGCCGCAAGATAGCAAGGAGGTCGCTTGATGTGATTTTCATACAATAACTCCATCTCGCGCTCTACTCATGATGTACTCCGCAGGCCAACCGCCTTTTGTACGCGGAGGAGCGTGGTGTTGGCGACCTCATTCATTGCTCGCTCAGAGCGCTCGAGAGTAGCAAGCAGTGTCTCGTCGGAAATGCCTGCGAGCCGTGCTTGAAAATCAGCGAGGAAGGTAGCCACCGCATCAGCTACTGCACGCTTGAGTGGGCCATATTGGGTCTGCCCTACCCACTCGGCATTCACCTCAGCTTGCGGACGGTTGGTTAAGATTGCAAGCAGCTGAAGCAGATTAGTAATGCCTGGCTGGCGCTGCCAGTCGAAGTTGATAACACCAAGCGAGTCTGTCGTAGCAGCCATGATCTTTTTGCGCGCTTGGGCGGGGGTATCAGCAAGGTTTATCTTGGACTTTTGGTCGGTGGAGCTCTTACTCATCTTCTTTTCTGGGTTCGTCAGGCTGCGAATGCGTAGACCGGTGTCGCGCTGGATGAAGGCGGTTTGCTTGGCAGTTGGCTCTGGAATAGTGAAAAGTTCGCCAAACTTATGATTCATGCGCAGTGCAATATCACGGGTAATCTCCAGGTGCTGGAACTGATCCTCACCGACTGGCACCCATCGAGCATTATAGAGGAGGATATCAGCCGCCATGAGGACAGGGTAGTTAAAGAGCCCAACAGTAACATTACTACTGTTATCAGCTGACTTTTCTTTAAACTGCGTCATGCGGCTCATCTCGCCAAAGCCAGTAAAGCAATCTAAAATCCATGTGAGTTCACTGTGTGCTGGGATGAAGCTCTGCCGGTAGAGAAACGTATGTTCGTCGGTGATGTCGAGCCCTGCTGCGATGAAGTACTTGAGGTTTGTCAGCGTATTCTCGTAGAGTGTTGTGTGGTCGATCGGTGTGGTAAAGCTATGGAGGTCGGGCACAAACATATTGAGCTGGTAGTGCCCGGCGTAGTGCTGCTGCAGCTGTACCATTGGCACAAAGGCACCAAGGTAATTACCAAGCGTTGGCTCTTCATTGCTACGAATTCCGGTGAGGATAACTTCTTTGGACATATACGTAGTATAGCATTTTCGGTGGCGAGTTTGAATACAGAGGCCAAGGTGTGCAATACAAATATTGCTGATTGACACAAGGAGGCTTTTCTGGTTAGCTAGATAGTAAGGATTAGCTTCGAGCAAATGAAGCGAGAGGAGTGAAGGAGACCACAAGGAGCAACGCAGATTTACTAGCAGTTACTGCCCATTGATTGTAATACCAAGAGAAAAGCCTAAGGAACGTCATGCTAAAAACCATTAAAACGAAGAAAAACAGCACTAAATATACCCTCGTTGCGCTGGTAGCGGGTTTTACGCTGCTGAGCGTGGGGTCGAGTTATATTCACGCACGATCCGCTCAGAATTCTCGCAATAGCAATCTATCAAACATTACTACCAACACCAATACCGATGGATTCCAGCAGTCAAACCACTACAATACGCCAAAAGGCTTCATGAATGACATCCAGACAATCTTCAAAGGAACGGATGACTACTACCACCTCTACTACCTACTCAATAAAAACTACAAGTCGAGCAATGATGGCACTGAGTGGTATCATATTCGCACCAAGGATTGGGAACATTTTGAAGATCTTGGTGTGGCGATTCCTAAGTTTGTCAACGGTTGGTCGGCAGTTGCCTCGGGCTCGGTGTATCAGAATAGTAATGGATTTTTCCGTGACTTACCCAAAACGGCAATAATTGCCTACTTTACGAGCTATACTGAGACTGGCCAACACCAATATGTCGCATATTCACTTGATGATGGTCGCACCTACCACCCGTATAATCACAGCCAGCCAGTCATGAAGGCGAAGTCCAAAGAGCAGAACTTTCGCGACCCACACGTCTGGTACAATGAATCGACCAAGAAACTGATGATGTACTTGGCTGAGGGTGATAAGGTTGGTATCTACTCAAGTACTGACGGAAAAAAGTGGGAATACCAGGGCGCAACCATGCTCAACAGTAGCACGCTTGATGGCAAAGATCTTGGCCTTATCGAGTGTCCTAACCTCAAGAGTTTTTATGATCCACAAACAAAGACTACCAAGCACGCGCTGCTCTTTGGGGCCAATGGTTATCAATATGGTTCGACAACAGGCAGCTACTACATGATTGGCCACCTCGAGGCTAATGGGAACTTTGTCGCCGAGCAACAGCCAGAGCGGCTTGACCACGGCACGGATTACTACGGCGCTAATTACTACCAAGAAAGCCCAACGCGCGTCAAGAGTATTGGCTGGATGGGCAACTGGGAGTACTCACAGGGGCAGATTATGAAGGATGATGGCCAGGAAGCGAAGCATATCGGCTCGATGAGCTCAACTCATTCCCTCTCGATGATCCAAAAGGATGGAAAGTATGTCGTGCAATCACGCTTGATCAATAACAATGCGCGCACCAGCGGCCTCCGCACAAGGCAGTCGGCCCGCACGTCCAAAACGGCGCCTGATGGCTACCACAAAGAATTGCTCAAAGTCAATCGCAAAGCCTCGCAAGAGATTAGCCTCCACTTTGCAAACAATACAGCCAATACGAAAGGCCACGTTCGGGTCTTTATCAACCAAAAGGATAGTCGTGTGAGCGTTGACCTCAACACCGAGACCGGTACCTATGAGGTAAAGCGTAATAGCTCGAAGATCACTGGTGAGGCAAAGAATAAATATGAGAAGGCGTATGCAGTATATAATAATTGGCAAAATCGCCAGCGCTACTTCGTCTATCTCGTTGCCGACAAGGGTAGTCTTGAGATTGCTATGCCAGATGGGCAGATCTATTCACTGATGAAGCTATCAAGTGACCCAAATATACAGGTTGTGGTGGAGTCGAGCACCGACAATAGCGTATTGGCAACGCTATGTGACTTCCAAAACAAAACGCGGTAACTAACTTAACATAAGAAGAGCTTCTTCTCTAGCAGACAATAAAGCTCCCTTGCTATAGAAGGGAGCTTTATTATATCAGGAAAGGTGTAGTAGTATGCAGCACGGTATCATACTATATAGGAATAGCAAGCTTATTGTTTGAGATGCTTAGCGATAAGCTTGGCATAGCGTTTGCGAATCTCGTGGCCAGTGATGGCTGTCTCAATCACGACATTGCGACGCCGGCGCTGGATTGTCTTGAAGTGCTTTGGTATCATCACTGCATCGAGTGTGCCGTAGAGAATCGTTATCGGTAGCGGCGGTAGATTACAGGCATCACCGAGCGAGGTTTGAAGTAAAATGCTATTGCGCGCTGTCTTGGCATATGGCGAAAACCCTTCGCGGCTAACATGAAAATTCTTCTGCGTCCGTTTGTATTGATTGACTGCGCCGATGAGCTTTGGTGATGCGTTGATCGCCTTAAGAAATCCTTTGCCAATTGTCTTGAGTAATGCCTCGCGTAGTGGGCGCTTAGCAATATCGCTTGGTAGATAGATCGGTGGTGAGCACAGCACAAGCTTTTGGACGCGGCGAGGAAACAGCTTGGTGTATTCGATTGCGACTAGTGTACCAAGTGAGTGCCCACACAAGATCACCTGGCGCAGCGGCGCAGCATGGCGAATCGTTTTGCGCAAGGCACGCGCATGATCAGTCAGGGTATAATCGGGCCAGGCAGGCTTGCGCGATTGGCCAAAGCCTAGCAAATCAACTGCCAAGACTGGTTGGTCGCCAAGTTGATTCAGTACATCTTGCCAAATATTATGATTTACCCCGATACCGTGTATAAGGACAATAACCGGCCGAGATATGTCGTGCCAATCGCCAAATACCTGGGCATGCAGCGGATACGCCAGGCCAAATAGTTCGTGGAGTTTGTCGTACATACTTAGTATATTATTGTACCATCTTTTAATTGAATTGCGACGATATGCGTTATACTAAAAACATCGGTAATCAAGGAAACAGACAATGTGCATGCCACCTAAAAAAGATTACGCATCATACTGGAATACAAGCATAGATCAGCGAATCATCAGTCCTGTGCATGCGGTGGCGCCGAGCTGGTTGCTGGACGCTGTCTATTTTGCAATCTTATTCGTTATCGGTATTGGACTTGTCACAATGCACCGACTTGGTGTGTTTGGCATGATATAGCATACGAGAGGTCGATGATACTGCGAAGTTTTTTAAGCGGCTTTAGCTTCATAGAGCTATGGGCTATATATGCATAGTTAATGGTTATCGGTGTTAAATCACGATCGTGATTAAGTGTCTACTCCTGACATCATCCCAGAAACCAGCAAAAGGCACACATAAGCAATATAAATATAGATTAATGAAGCTCAAAATACCCTGCCATATTGACAGGGTATTTGTGAAGCGTAGGCAAGAATGCTTAACGCTTCGAGTACTGCTCGCGTTTGCGGGCGCTGCGCAAACCGTATTTTTTGCGCTCTTTTTCGCGTGGGTCGCGGCGCAAGAATTCGGCCTTCTTGAGTGTACCGCGCAGGTCTGGTGCGCCAACGGTAATCGCTTTAGCGATCGCCATCTTGATAGCATCAACCTGACCGCTGAGGCCACCACCCTTCACTAGGACGGTAACATCAAACTCTTTTTGCTTACCAACCAAGGCCAGTGGGTCAGTCACTTCAGCTAGCAGTGTCTTGTTACCCGACAGGTAGTCAAGCGCCGACTTGCCATTGATCGTCACATTCCCCTTGCCTTTGACCAGTCGAGCGCGGGCGGTAGCGCTTTTGCGCCGGCCAAGACCATAATCGTATGTTGCTTGTGCCATTTATTGTACCTCTACTTTCTCTGGTTGCTGTGCGGTGTGGGCGTGCTCTTCGCCAGCAAAGACGCGGAGACGAGCCAAGCGGTCTGCTGCAAGCTTGTTCTTGGGTAGCATACCCTTCACAGCAGCAGTGATGATACGCTCTGGTGCGTTTTCGCGCACTTCCTTGAGCTGAGCGTCTTTGATACCACCAGGGAAACCACTGTGATGGTAGTAGATCTTGTCTGTCTCTTTTTTACCAGTCACAACAGCCTTAGCCGCGTTGATGACGACAACGTAATCGCCTCCATCGACGTGCGGCGTGTAAGTTGGCTTGTATTTGCCGACCAAGTACTGCGCAATGGTTGTCGCAGTGCGGCCAAGTGGTGCTTGGCTCGCGTCGATTAAGATCCAGCGCCGGCTAACATCGGCTGGCTTCTGCGAAAATGTTTTGTGAGCCATAACTATTTCGCCTCCTTTGTGGTTGCCTCGGGCTTAGGCATTGGCTTGAGCTCGTCAACAAACTCAATCATTGCCATCTGCGCACCATCACCACGGCGCAGACGTGTCCGATACACACGCACGTGACCGCTTGGCCGATGGCTGAGTTGCGGGGCAATCTGGTCAACCAGCTTGATCGCGGCAGCTTGCGTGCTGAGCCCGGCAATGACAGCGCGGCGATGAGCGAGGTCACCCTTCTTAGCTTTGGTAATGAGCTTTTCGATGTAGCGCACCAACTCCTTGGCCTTTGGCAGCGTCGTTTCGATTCGCTCCTCAACAACCAAGCTGGTTGCCAGGCCTTTGAGCAGGGCTCGACGTTGATCGCGTTCGCGGCCGAGCTTGCGCCCTTTGTATCCGTGTCGATGCATTTAGAGCTCCAATTCTGCTAGTTTATCTTTTACTTCGTCGAGGGCTTTGCTGCCAAAGCCTTTGAGTTCGCGCAGGTCCTGCTCCGTCAAAGTGACGAGGTCGTGAACGGTGCGGATCTCATTGTTGATGAGCGCGTTTGCGGTGCGGGCACTGAGGCCAAGGTCTTCGATCGAGGTATTTAGCTCGTTATCTTCCTCAGCAGTCTGGGTGCCAAGCGCTGGTGCCGATACAACAGTTGTGCTACCAGCCAGAGCGGTGTATTGATTGACCAAAATCGCCGCAGCTTGCTCGAAGGCATCGCGTGGCGTCAAGCTACCGTCAGTCTCGACGGTCATCTCAAGCCGCTCCAGGTTGGTTTCTTGACCAACACGAGTTGGATCTACCTTAAAACGCACTCGAGTCACGGGGCTAAACTGTGCATCCATGGCGATCATGTCGCTGTGCAATCGGTTAGCGCTCGACTCTTCGATCGGGTAGTACCCCCGACCAGCCTCGGCCACCAGATCAATGACGACATTCGCCTGTGGGTCATCAATCGTGCAGATGACGTGCTCAGGGTTGACAACCTCAACCTCAGCATTAGCTGCAATATCCCCAGCGGTTACCGCGCCAGCACCTTGCTTCTCAAGACGCAGCTCGACTGGCTCATCGCTATGGACGACCAGGTCAACACCCTTGAGGTTGAGCATGATGTCGGTAACATCCTCTTTGACGCCAGGTACAGTGGTAAACTCATGTGTCGCACCCTGCATTCGGAAAGCCGTAAAGGCCCCACCGCGGATACTGCTCAGCAGTACTCGGCGCAAGCTGTTGCCCAGCGTGTTGCCGTAGCTGGCGTGCAGTGGCTCAATGATAAACGTGCTGCTGTGCGGCCCATTGTCATCGATGCACGCCAACGCCGGATCGTGAATTAATTTAGACATGTACAAAATTCTCCTTACCCTTGTTAGCGTGAGTAATACTCAACAATCAGCTGCTCGTTGATGCCAGCTTCAGCTTCTTCGCGCTTTGGCTCGCCCGATACTTCGATCTTGAGTTTTTTGATATCGCTCTTAAGCCAACTCAGTGGTGGTTGGGAGGTGTTACCGTAGATGTCGTCAATTGCAGTAAAGTAGCCAGACTTTGCACTCTTTGGCCGAACGGTAATGACATCCCCTGCCTTGAGGCGAATTGATGGAATGTCGACGCGGCGACCATTAAGCTCAAAGTGACCGTGACTCACCAGTTGGCGGGCCTGGCGACGACTCGTTGCAAAGCCAGCACGGTACACAGCGTTGTCGAGCCGGAGCTCGAGGAAGCGGAGCAAGTTCTCGCCACTCAGGCCTGGCTTGCGAGTTGCTTCGTTCATCAGCTTAGCAAACTGCTTCTCCAGTAGGCCGTACATGCGGCGCACCTTCTGCTTTTCGCGCAGCTGCGTTGCATACATGCTTGGCTTGCTTTGACGGCCGTGAGCGTGCTCGCCTGGAATACCGCTCTTGCGCGCCAAAATCTTGTGTGCCTTAGGGTGAAGTGCCACGCCTTCGCGACGGCTCTGCTTCACGATTGGGCTTCTATCTCGTGCCATTTACGCCCTCCTTGCCTTTCGTGGGCGTACGCCACCGTGTGGCACACCCGTTACATCTTTGATGCTATTGACGGCAATGTCGAAGTTGCTCATTGCGCGGATTGCCGCATCACGGCCGAGTCCAACACCCTTGACGAATACATCAACAGTGCGGACGCCGTAGCTACTCTTGGCAGCTTCTGCGGCTTTTTCTGCAGCAATCTGTGCTGCGTAGGCTGTACCCTTCTTGCTCCCACGAAAGCCACATGCACCAGCGCTGGCAGCGGTCAAGACGTTACCCTTGCTATCTGCAAATGTGACAATAGTGTTGTTAAAGGTTGCCTGTACATGCAGCTGACCAGATGGGACTGATCGGCGCTGCTTCTTCTTGGTCGATTTTGCTTGTGCCATATCTCGTCCTTTCTCCTACGTCTTACTTGCTGCCTTTGGCTGTGCCCCGCCGACGGCGATCGCCTTACCCTTGCGAGTTCGTGCGTTCGTTCGAGTGCGCTGACCGCGTGTTGGCAAGCCATTTTTGTGCCTAAGACCGCGGTATGCACCAATGTCTTTGAGGCGTTTGATATTGTTGGTCACCAGGCGTTGCAGATCGCCTTCAGTGACATAATCTTTGTCGATAATGTCGCGAAGTTTCTGCTCCTCAGCCTCGGTGAGATCTTTCACCCGAGTGGTCGGCTCAATTTTTGCCGCCGCAAGGATGTCTCGAGCAAGTGTGCGCCCAATACCATGGATGTAGGTAAGAGCAATGTGCACTTGCTTGTCTGATGGGATAACTACCCCAGCAATTCGAGCCATGCTTAACCCTGCCTTTGCTTATTCTTAGGTTTTTTCTTGTTGATGACACGGAGTCGGCCTTTGCGCCGGACCAGCTGATCATCGGGGCTGATCTTTTTGACACTCGCACGAACTTTCATGAGCGTACAAATCTCCCTACAGGAAAAACCTGCCGTTACTGAGAACAGCGGTGATATCAGGCCGCCGCTCTACGTTATTAAACGCGTGCGCGGAAGACGATTCTGCCCTTTGTGAGATCGTACGGGGTTAACTCGACTTCCACGGTATCGCCTGGGACCAAACGGATGTGATGCTTGCGCATCTTGCCGCTGATATGAGCGATAATGCTTAGGCCGTTCTCCAATTCTACCTTAAATTGCGTATTAGGCAGTGCTTCCACTACCTTGCCGCGCAATTTGATAACTTCTTTCGAACTTGCCATAGATATACAGCTTCGTATTATACGCTATTTCTCTGTGTGAGTAAAGAGAAATAGTTAGTTTTTTGCATTAATTATTGTACGATTATGAATAGTATTTTCGTGCAGCAACGGTGTTTTTATAAAAAGGCTGCGCTGAGATCGCCCTATAGAAGCACCCACTGGTTTAATAATATTATGCGCAGGCGTTCGCTACTTCCTTACAGTACCTTCTCTACCCTAGCACAGTTTAGCACTCTACCCTCTCTTTACATTTGGTATACAATACTAAGATACTACGCCACTAATGGCATACCCAGTAGGCGCGGCAGTAAACTATTGCAGAAACACGAAAGACGTATCAAAATACCGCTACAGACAGAGGTAGCGGTATTATTGACAAGATATACTATAGTGGCAGCTTATGCCTTTGCAGCGGTGCGGCGCCGGCCAAGCAAGCCGCGCTTCTTTGGCTTAGCATCAAGATCATCGACTGAGAAGTCGTCATATGTTACCATCAGCGCTCGCGAGTTAATCTGGCGAAGCGTCTCGAGGCCAACTGTGACGACAATGAGCAAGCTCGTACCACCGATTGCCATGTTATTGGCATTAATGCCAAGCTGCGCAAAGATGTAATCGATCGCAAACGGAATGACGGCGATGAGCCCCAGCGCGAGCGAACCAAACAGATTGAGCCGATTAACGGTACGTGACAGATATTTCTCGGTGGTAGGGCCGGGGCGAATCCCCTCAATGAATCCACCTTGGTTCTCGAGACTCTCCGTAATCTCACTTGCATTAAAGACGATGCCAGTGTAGAAGTAGGTGAAGGCAATGACCAGTAAGAAGTAAATCGATGGGTAGATGAGCACTGTCAGGCCACCTGTGGCGTAAGTCTGAGCAGTCGGTGCTTGGAACCACTGAATAAGGTTGTTTGCTAACTGCTGATTCGCGCCAGGTGTCGCATGCAATAGCTGCCCCACAAAAGCTGGCAAGCTGAGGAATGCTACTGCAAAAATAACTGGCACCACACCCGCAGCGATGAGCTTGATAGGCAAGATACTCTTAATGCCACCATACGAGCTATTGCCACCAACCCGCTTGGCGTAATTGATCGTGACGATGCGCTGTGCTTCGTTAATCTTGACGAGGAGATAGAGCAAGATGAGGCCGATCGTCCCAAGAACGACCACTGTCCAGAAGGTTGTTGGGTTAACGGGCAGTGAGAACCAACCAAAGACGCTGAGCGAACCATCTTGAGTATTGAAGAGCGACGAGTAGATTGACCCAAAGGTGGTTGGCA
>ERZ773038.331-NODE-331-length-32711-cov-8.878001_pt1 | contig 32711 bp, 29 predicted proteins | sample MGYA00511665_ERZ773038 | MGnify/ENA primary metagenome ERZ773038 (study PRJEB29015, sample SAMEA2737966) | human oral metagenome | biome: human oral; feature: human-associated habitat; material: dental | place: China | collected 2028 ... | reverse complement strand
CAAACTCCGCCCGCGCTGCGAGATTCGAGGGATCTGAGGCGCCGTCGACAGTCGCGTAAAGCTTAGTCTTGGCGGCGGCGTCGGCGTCAGTCTTGCCGTAGCCCTGCACTTGCGGGGCGACGAGGGCAAGGGAGCGCCCGTCGTTCGTCCGGGCAGGCGCCGACGTCCCCTGGAGGAGCAGGCGCACGAGGTTCTCTTTCTCCTGCGCGGAGCGCGAGGCGAAAGCGGGGTCGGATTGCACGCGCTGGCGCACACGGGCGACGTCGGCGGCCGAAGGGGCGAAGGGCACATTTTCAGCCGACGTCGGAGCGGCTGTGGCTTGCGCCGCCGGGGAAGGCGTCGACGCATCGTCGGCCAAAGACGCCGACATCGGCAAGAAAGCCGAGACGGCAACCGCCGCAAAGGCGACGAAACGTCGGGGGGTTCGGATTGTTGACATGCATGCCTCGCATTCATCGTGAGCGCAGCGGCGCTCGGTTTAGGAGCCACGAGCTTTCAGGGAAAGTGACCCTCCACTTGATGGTAACAATTTCAACTACTGAATGGAAGTAAAGAGTTAAAGTAAATTCTTGCAAAGTTTTTCTCGGGGCGTCGGACGTTTCCGGGCCGAGGACGCGCCGTGGGTGTGGGCGTGCCTTCCGGATGGGACGCGTTGCGGGTGCGGATGCGCCTTCCGGATGGGACGGGTTGCGGGTGCGGACGTGCCTTCTCGGGAGTTGAAAGCTGTCGGCAGCGCGGGCGCCGTTCCTGAAGGCAGGCCGCCGTCTCGTTTCCCGAGAAGAGTGGGAAGTTTCCGCAGAAAAGCGGAGAGCGTCCTCGGATGGGCGAGGAGCTTCCCCAACGGCGTGCGAATCACCGAATTCCTGTGGTAATGTCTCAGGCTATGAATAACTTTCGTTGATTAGCTGCGCCGCGACGTCCATTCCGCGGCGATATGACCTCACCCCAGTCAAGGCTATACGCGGGGTTTTCAGCCCTGCCTACGAAAGACAACAATGACATCCCATTCTCATCGCATATACGTCGTCCCCATGCCCAGGCGCCTGCCGCGCTTCATGAGGGAAGACACCTCGGAGCCAGACCGCGTCCCGGCAACGCCGTCGGGCATCATGCGCAAGGCGTTCCGAGACACCTGGAAAATCAACCTCGTCTATACGGCGATGGTCTGCATCGCCTCGGTCTGCACGGCCCTCATTCCCTGGGCGCTCGGCAAAGTGCTTGATTCGGGACTGGAAAACGGGTTGACCCCGGAGATCCTTCCCGGCGTCGGCCTGTTCGTCGGCCTCGTCCTCCTCAACTCCGTCACAAGCGTGTCCGAAGTGATGGAAATTGTCATTGCCATGCGGGCGGCGTGGAACCCCGCGCGGCGGCTCATGCGCGTCGTATTCGGCCGGCGAACCGACGTCGGCCGCGACATGGCCTCCGGCGACATCGTCACGGCGATGACGGTGGACGCCGAGAGAGTCGGTTCGTTCACCGCTTATCTGCCGTCCGTCATCGGATCGTTCCTCGGCTTCGTCGCGGTTGTGGCCCTCATGATCGGCATTTCCCTGCCTTTGGGGCTTTTCGTCGCCGTCGGGATGCCGATTCTCATGGCGGTCACCAGCTGGATGGTCAAGCCATTCGAGGCGCGGGTGGCCGAGCAGCGGGAGGAATCGGGGATTCTCACCTCGATCGCCTCCGACGGAATCGCAGGATTGCGCGTCATGCGCGGCGTGGGAGGCGCCGACCTTTACAACGAGACCTACGCGGCCCAGTCCGCTCGGGTGCGCGACGCCGGCATCCGCGCCTCGAAGTACCGAGCGCGTCTGCGTGTGGTCTCCGAGGCCGGTCCGGCTTTCTTTACGGCGGTGGTGATCGGCCAAGGACTGTGGATGACGTACGACGGCGCAATCAGCCCCGGAGCGCTCGTGGCCTTCTACGGCTTTACCGCGTATTTGTCCATTCCCATTGAAGCCCTCATCGACACGACGTACGTGGCCACTCGGGCATGGACGGGGGCGAAGAAGATGTCGCGCATCCTCGCGGCCAAGCGCCTCGTTTCCGACGCCCAGGCCGATCCCGGCCTCGCCGCGCCCGACTGGACGCGTGCGGCCTTGACCGACGCTGCGTCGGGGGTGCGGATCGGCCCGGGGAAGACGGTCGCCCTCGTATCGGGCTCTCCGGAGGAGTCCGCCGCCCTCGCCGCGCGCCTGGCCCGAACCGACGACGCCGACGAAGTGTATGCCGACGGCGTCGATCTGCGCCGCCTCCGGCTGGCCGAGGTCAGGAAGAACATCGCCTACTCCGGCCCGATAGCCGAGCTGTACATGGGCACGCTCCGCTCGAATCTGCTCGGTCCAGACGCCGAGCCGATCGAGCCGCGCGCAGTGGCGGCTCAGGTTGCCGACGCCCTCAAGCCGGGCGGCGAGATTCGCCCGGTTCTCAGCGAGGAGCCGGGGGAGCGGCCGGTCGATGCCCGCCTGCTGCGCGCCGTCCACGCAGCCGACGGCGCCGACGTCCTCTCCTCAACGGAGGGAGGGCTTGACGGCCAAGTCGCCGAACGCGGCAGATCGATGTCCGGAGGCCAGCGCCAGCGAGCGGCGCTCGCCCGCACACTCGCGTTGGACGCGCCCGTCACGATCCTCGTCGAGCCGACGAGCGCCGTCGACTCGCACACGGAATCCCGGATCGCCGAGCGGCTGGCCGACTGCCGCGCTGGAAAGACGACAATCGTCGCCACCGTTTCGCCCCTTGTGCTCGGCCGATGCGACGAGGTCGTCTTCCTCGTCGACGGGAAAGAGGCCCTGCGCGGGACCCACCACGAGCTTTCGTCCCACCCGGAGTACCGGGCCGTGGTCCACCGCGGCGAAAGCGATGAAGGCGGCAAAGCGCCGACTGCGCCGGAGGCAAGAGGCGAAGGCGCAAGGGACGTCGGCGGCGAGAAGATCGGCGTTGACGAGAAAGGCGGCGTCGACGAGAAGGGCGGCGTCGGCCTCGGCAAAGCCGACGTCGACCGTGAGAACGGAGGTGCGAAATGAGGCTCCCAGTGGCCGGCACGCGCACCGCCGTGCGCAAACTCCTCGGCCTCATCGCCGATCGCAAGGCCGAGTTCGCGGTCGTTTTCACGCTCCAGACGGCGCTCGCCGTCGTCGGCGTTGTGACGCCGACGGTCGTCGGCCGCGCAGTCGACGCCGTCGCCGCGGGAACGACGTCCTCCTACATCCGCAACGCGATCGCGTTCATCGCCGTCGTCGTGGTGATACAGGCCATTTTGGGGTACGCGGCAAGCCTGCGCGCCTACGTCTTCTCACAGAAGATTCTGGCCGTGCTGCGTGAGCGGGTCGTGAGGGCCGTGACCTCCCTTCCCCTCGGGACCGTCGAGGCTGCCGGGTCGGGCGACATGATTGGCCGCACCACGCATGACGTCGACAGGGTCAGCTTCTTCATCGAGGGCGCCGTGAGTCGGCTGTTCATGACGGTCCTGACGATTGCCGCGACCCTCGTTGCGATCTTTGTGGCGAATCCTTTGCTCGGCGGGGTCGTGGTGTTGACCGCTGCGCCGATCTTTTTCACGGTTCGCTTCTACGTCCGGCGCGGTGTGCCGGCGTATCTTGCGGCTTCGGCGATCAGCGCGGGAATGTCCGGCGTCGCGTCGGAGACCGTGGAGCAGTCGACCACCGCCGACGCCATGCGGCTGGGGCGGGTGCGCGCCGAACGGATGGACACGCTCATTTACGAGTACTGGCGCAACGAGGTCTACACCGGCTGGGTTCGGATGCTGTTCATCGTCATGAATCAGCTTGTCACCTATCTTCCCGTGGTCACCGGCCTTGCACTCGGCGGGTACATGATCGGAATCGGCCAAACGACGTACGGGACAGTCACAGCGATCGTCCTGTATGCGTCCCAGCTGCGCTATCCTCTGTGGACGTTCAGCTGGTGGGCCGACGAGTTCCAGTTCGCGATGGCCGCCCTTGCGAGGATCTTCGGCGTCGAAGAGGCGAGCGAAACGGGCGCCGACGAAGAGTCAGGGGAGAGCGGGGGCGTCCGAAAGGTGAGTGCAGGCAGCGTGCGTGACACGGGCGAAAGCGGCGCCGGTGCAAGCGGCGCGCACGACACGGGCGAAAGCGGCCGTGAAGCCCGTGAAGAGCCAAGCGCCGTCCGAGTCTCCGGCGCTGCCGCAGAGGCGGAGGCGGCGGGACCGGATTCCTCCGGCGGGTTCGACGCCGCCCTGCACATCGAAGACGTGCATTTTGCCTACCGCGAGGGCCAGGACGTGTTGCACGGCGTGACGTTGGACGTCGACGGCGGGGAGACTGTCGCGATCGTCGGGCCCTCCGGCGCCGGAAAATCGACGTTGGGGCGCTTGATCGCCGGAATCAACGCACCCGCGGCGGGGTCTGTGCGCATCGGACGGGCCGAAGTGTCCTCGATGCCGGAATCCGCCCTCCACACCGCCGTGGCCATGGTCACCCAGGAGCACCACGTGTTCCTCGGCAGCCTCGCCCACAATATGCGCTTGGCCAAGCGCGATGCGACGGACGAAGAGATTCGGAGCGCGCTGGAGGCGGTTGAGGCGACGTGGGTCGACGATCTGAAAGACGGCCTCGAGACGAAGATCGGGTCGGGAGGGCTCGCCTTGACGCCACCGCAGGCCCAGCAACTGGCCCTCGCCCGCATCGTTCTGCTCGATCCGGCGGTGCTGGTGCTCGACGAGGCGACCTCTCAGCTCAATCCGACGGAAGCTCGCTCGCTTGAGCGCGCGCTCGACAGGGTCCTCAAGGGACGCACCGTCGTCTCGATCGCGCACAGGCTGTACACCGCGCACGACGCCGACAGGGTCGCCGTCATGATCGACGGCCGCGTCGCCGAATACGGCAGCCACGACGAGCTGACGGCCCGTGGCGGCGAGTACGCCGCGCTGTGGAACGCCTGGCAAAGCGACTGAAAGCCTGGCAACGGCCCGGCAAAGCAACTGAAAACCTGGTCGGCAGCATGAAGGGGCCCTCGACAGAGGGCCCCTTCATGCTGCCCTTGGCTATTGCCTGCAGGCGTCTATTTTGGCAGCGTTTGCCGTCACTGTTCCCTTGCCTGCAGCTCGATCGTGTTCTCGATGACCTGCGTGGGGGCGACTCCGGGAAGATAGGCGTCGCCGACCATGATTGCGGGGGTGCCGCTGAGTCCCAGGCTCTGGGCGAGCTGCTGTTCCGCAGAGGCTTCTCGCGCGACTTCGGGCGAAGCGTAGTCGGCCTCGAATTTGGCCATGTCCAGCCCGACCTTCTGCGCCACGGTCCGGACCGACGCGTCGGTGTAGTGGGCGTGGTCCTGAGGGGAAGCCAGGTCGTTGTAGGCCGCGTCGGCGAACTCGAACAGCTTTCCCTGTTTTGCTGCGGCCAGCGTGGCGCGAGCGGGCTTTTCGGAACCGTACTGCTCGAAAATCACGAAGTTGTGCCACACCAGCTGGACTTTCCCGGATTTGGCCAGTTCTTCGAGCCTCGCCATGGATTGGGCATGAAACTTCGCGCACATCGGACACGAGAAATCTGTGAAAAGGTGGATCTTGACTTTCGCGTCGGCGGGGCCGAGCGTGCGGCCGGTGTCCGCGTAGGTCGGGATCTTGGATATGAGTTTGCGGCTCTCCTCGGAGACCGAGGGGATGTAGTCGTCCGTCGTCAGCCCTTTGGCCTTCGCTGCGGCCCTTTCTTTCTGCTGGAAGCTGTCGGGCAAAGGCTGGCTCGACGACGCCTTGGCGCTGGCCCCCGAGCTTTCGGCGTTCGCCGTCGTGTCGCCCTTCGCCCTGAGCATCATGAACGAAACCGCGAGGGCGACGACCGCCAGCGAAGCGACGGCAGCGATAGCCCATCCCGGCACCCCTTTGCTCGTTTTGACCGCAGAAAGGGAATTTGCCGAGTTCAGGGCGTTCAGCCCGACGCCTGGAAGCTCGCGATTCGGCGGCGAGCCGGATCCGCCCGGGCTTTGGAAGCCGCTTGGGCCCGGGGAATCGAGCGGACTGGACGAGCCGGAGGGACGCGAATTGTCCGCTGTGCTGCTCTGGGGCGTGTCGGGTCGGTTCATCGTCAGTCCTCCACCCAGCCTTCGAGGGCTTGCATGTACCCTTCGGCGTCGGCGTCCTCGAATATGTTGAAGACGACGAGCTCGATCACGTCCGTCCCGTGGTACTGGAGCCACTGGTTGACCGTGTCGAGGGCGATGTGGGTCGCCTCCTCGAAGGGGAAGTTGTTGCGGCCTGTTGAAAGCGCGCAGAAGCTGACGTTGTGGATGTCGCCCTTTTCCAGGGCGAGGTCGAGGCACGAGGTGTAGCAGGCGGCGAGCTTTTCGCGGTCTTCGTCCGTGACCTCGCCTCCGTTGAGGTGGGGGCCGAGCGTGTGGAGGACGTATCGGGCGGGAAGGCGATACCCGCGGGTGAGGACGGCGTCGCCCACCTCCTGATCCTTGCCCTGGATCTCCCGGATCACGGAGCAGTCGTTGCGAATCCATGGGCCGCCCTGCCCTTGAATGTAGTTGTCGATGCACGGATGCAGGGGATCCTTGCATCCCAGGAGATTCGGCATGGCGGCGTTGACGACGGCGTCGGCGGCCAACTCGCGGACGTCTCCTCGCCACATTGCCACGTTGCGAGCCGAGCCGTAGTCGGACGCGGGCATCATGTCGGAGATCCGCATGAGGTTTTCCGCGGTCGTGCGGCCCATGTGCGCCGAATGGCGGTAAAGGAGAAGGTTGATCGCGTCGGTGACTTCGTCGTCGATCGGCTCCGGGCCTCGAAGGACCAGCTCGTGGCGCAAAGCGAAGGCCAGCTCTTTCTGGGGGAAAATCGAAAGGTCGGGATCGATGCCCGGATAACGGCGGTTTTTCAGGCCTCCCAAAGCCACTCGCAGAAGATCCAGATTGGAGCGGGGGTCGTCCACGGGTGTGGGGAAAGGTTCGTCTAGCCGAATCGCCTCGCGATATGCGGACAGGGGCAGCATGTTTCTCCTTCGCTGATCGCCAACGCAATCAATTTACCGTTCAGAGCTGGGAAAAGCACGAGGGCGAAGGGCGGGTGCGCCTTTGCGCCTCGCCGCGGGCTATGCGTTTGCGACCGCCAAGCCCCGGGTACCCTATTGGCATGGCCGAATGGATGACAATCGGCGAGCTCGCCGAGGAATGCCGCGCAGACGTCTACGCTCTGCGCGAAGCGTTGGAGCTGCTTGGGCTTTTCGACGTCGGCGAGCCCACTCCGCTCGCGGTCAGGCACTCGCTCGCCACGCCCGAAGTCGACGACGGCGGCCGCGCGATCTCGCTTTGGCACGCAGACGCGGTCACTCTGGCCAAAGCCGTCCTTTCCGGGGGGCTGTCCGGCGATGCGTCGGCGTCGTGCGACCCGTTCGCCTCCGAGGGCGCCGAACCCGAAGGCATTCAGGGCGATCTCTTCGACGTCGAAGAAGAAATCGAAACTGCCGGAGGGGAAGACGCAGGCGGGCCGGCCGCCGGTGGGGAGGGCGGAACGGCTGCGCCGAAGGAAGCCGCGGGAAACGCGGGCGCGGGGCCGATCGGAAGAATCGTCGAAGGCTTCGATGCGATCGTCGCCACGGACGGGGCCTGCTCTGGCAATCCCGGGCCGGGCGGATGGGCATGGGTCGAGCAGGTGACCGGCGAGCGCGACTGCGGAGGGGCTGCGCATACGACCAATAACGCAATGGAACTGACGGCGCTCGTGCGTGCGCTCGAGCATGTGGGGCCCCAACCGGACCTGCTCATGCGCATCGACTCGCAATACGCCATCAAGGCCATGACGGTGTGGGCGAAGACGTGGAGGCGGAAGGGCTGGCGCAAGTCCGACGGCGCGCCCGTCGCCAATCGGGATCTCGTGGAGCGGCTTTTGGAGCTTTACGAGGGCAGACAGGGCAGAACCGAGGTCGAGTGGGTGAAAGGGCATTCGGGCGACGCCGCGAACGAGCTCGTCGATTCCATGGCCGCCGCGCAGGCGGCGAGGCATCGGCGCTGAGCGTCTCGCGTCGGCGCCGCCGGCGTCGGACATCGTCGAGGGCGTGGGCGCCGGACGCCGCTGCAGACCAGCGCCTCACAAAGAAGGCGAGCCCCTTACGAAGAGACGAGCCCCTTACGAAGAGACAAGCCCCTCACAAAGCAAAGCGCCTGGCTTGCGGCGGCTGTTCGCCTTCGCCGAGCGCCGCGGCCGCCTCGAGTATCGCTTCGGCGAACACTTTCGGCGACTGGGCGCCGACGAGCATCACGCGTGCGCCGACGACTGTGAGGGGAAGCCCGCGGATCCGCAGCCGTTTGGCGTCCGCAATGTCCCGATCGACGGCGGCCTCCCACTCGCCGAGCTCCAGACGTCTCTCGAGGGTCGGCAGGTCCGACGGCGCAAGCCCCGCGATCCGGCCAAGCATCCTCGGAGAAGGCTCAATTGGGTCCCTTAGAAAGGGGCCCTGATCGGCGTCCAAGACGCTTTGATCGGCTTGGCCGCGGCCGTTTGGGGGAGCGTCGTCGGCTTGGGCGAGTTTGCCGGGCTCCACGCCCTTTCCGAGCCGGAATTCACTTCCGGTCTGAACGGCGGCCTGGGCGAGGCTATCGGCTGGAGTCCCAGAGTCCGAGACGTTGTCGAACCCTAGGAACCAGTCGTCTAGGCGGATCGCTGCTTCGAGGGCCCGGCGAGCGCCGTCGGCCGGGTCTTCCGCGCCTTCTCGAACGGCGTGGACGATGCGATGCGCCAGGCGGCGCAGGGGTTGTGAAGGCGGGCGGAGAAGCCTTTCCTTCGCGACGGGGATTTCCTCGCTCGCAGCGACAGCCGCAATGGCCTCCGCGTTCGCCTCGGGCAAAGGACTGCCTGAAGAGAGAAACGAGTGGACCTCGACGACGACTTCGGGGAGAGCGGCGTCGGAGGCGGAGCCGTGAGCCTCGTCGCGTCCCGCGCCAGCGAAGTCGTGCCCTGCACGTGAGAAGCTGCGCCGTGCAGCACGTGCGAGGTCGATTCCCCGCGCAAGGCGATCGAGCCCGATTCTGCTCCATGGGTCGGCGACGTCGTGCCAGACGTCGATCAGCAGGCGGGCGCTCACGGCGAAAGCGCATCGACGGCGCGGCGACGCAGATCGGTCAGGGCGCCGCCAACGGATCCGGGATTGTCAGGTTGTTCAAAGTTCAAGTCTGGTCAGAGCTCCCGTCTTGCGAAAGACTTCGCCCCTAAAACGACGACGACGATCATGAGCACAAGGCTCGTAGCGAAGGGAACGGTGATCGCCGCGGCCCCCACAGCCTTTCCTTCGGCAAACGACGAAGGCAGGGTCAGGAGGCCGGCAGGCGATCTCTCCGCGATGGGCTCGAATGCTGAACCGATCATTGTCAGGAGCAAGGAGCCCACTCCGATTCCGGCGGCTGCGAGGGTCGAGCCTGTCAGAGACGACATGGCGACTGTCACGGCGAGAAAGAAGCATGCGCAAGCGAACCAGGTTGCGGTCGCCGCCGCGAGAGGGGCGAGGGGGGCTTTTCTGTAAAAGCCGAATGTCGCCGCCCACACAACCGCCATTCCTGCGAGAGACGCGGATGCGAGCACGGCGATTCTGGCCACGAGGGCCGCAAGGGGCTGTGAAGCGCGCGAAACCGGACGCACGGCCAACAGTTGGGCGCGGCCGCTGGAGACTAGAGAGGATGTGGCCCCCGCTCCGGTGAAAATGACGACGAACATGACCGTTTGCGCCAGATTCTTGGTCCACTGATTGTAAGCTTCGTGCCAATTCGGCTCGGGCATGGCTTTGCGAACGGCTTCGCCCATCATCGATCCGACGATGTCCGGGGCGAATCTCGAAAGGACTACGGACATCGCGCCGAAGAGACAAAGGACAGTCGGCAGGACGTAGCGGTGCCACGTTCTCCAAACCGCGTAGAGCTCATGTTTGCACAGAATCGAGAAGCCGGTCATTTTCCCTCCGTCAAAGCTGTGAATACGTCCTCGAGACTCGGTTCCAGCGGCGTGAGCGCAGAGAGGTCCCACCCTCCGCGGGCCATCAGCGCAGGAAGAGCCCGGGCGGCCGCCGAAGGGTCGGAAACGACCACGATGAAGTCGGCGCCCTCTCGGCGAACTCCGGCGCACCAAGGTTCTGCTTTGAGGGCATGGGCCAGCGGGTCGCCTCCCCCGGAGACGAGGAGCAGGGAATGGTCGCCCGCGCGTTCGCGCAGACGCGAAATTGTGGATGCGGCGACCGCCTTTCCTTCACGCAGGACGACGGCGTGGGTGCACACCCGCTGCACCTCTTCCAGATTGTGCGACGACAAGATGACCGTCGCATGCTCGGCCAGTCGGGCGATGAGCCGGAGGACGGCCCGCCTGCCCGCGGGATCCAGGGCCGACGTCGGCTCGTCGAGGACGATGAGGTCGGGATTGCCGACCAGCGCCTGCGCAAGGCCTAAACGCTGACGCATGCCGCGCGAGTAGCCTCCGATGCGCTGGCTCACCCCCGCCAACTCGGCCAGATCTAGCAAGGATGCGATCCGACCGCGCCGTTCGACCGCCGGCACCCCGGCCAAATCTGCGCTGGCCTCCAGGTATTCGCGGGCGCTCATCCACGCGGGATAGGCGGGGACGTCGGGAAGGTATCCAAGTCGTCGCCGCACAGCCAGGCTTCCCGCCGGATCGCCGAGAATGCGGACGTCGCCTGCATCCGCGCGAGCAAGGCCCAGAAGGATGCGGATTGTCGTCGTCTTCCCGGCTCCATTGGGACCCAAGAGCGCGCAAACCGAACCCGCCGGGATTTGAAAGCTCACATCGTCCAAAGCCAGTTTCTCGCCGAAAGCCCTTGTGACATTGCGGAACTCAACGGCGCTGCCTGCCGGCGCCCCGGTTTTCATGCTCGCCGGCATGAATTCCCGCATGGAAGGGCCGCCGCCCGCCGGAAAGGCTCTGGCTTCATCGACATTTTCGCGGTCTTTAGCGACTTCGTCGCCTCCGATCGGCCGCTTGTCGCCGTGTTCAGCCTGAGAGGCCCACGCTCGTTCGCGTTTCTGCCAGGCCGTGCTTTGGCGGCGGGCAATGAGAAAGGCGATCGGCCCGGCAGTCGAGACGAAGAGGCAAATGAGAAGCCAGGCGGTCTTTCCCGGCTGCGGCATCGACTCCGCATTCGTGCGGCACCAGACCGTCAAGGCCGTCGCCATAAGAAGGAAACTGAGAGCTATAAGCGCAATAATGAGTTTCTGCACTCCCGGGGACAATTCGCTCCAGGAGAGGGTCGAGCTTCCGATTGCTGCGATTTTACCCATCCTGCTTCTCCTCAAACTGTCCGCGGACCCGTCCGTGAACCCGGGCAAGGCCCGCTCGCGTGGCGAAGAGCAGGGTTCCGCCTTCGACTGCGAGGACGAGGCCGATGCTCAACGGAAAATAGATCGGATGGACGCGCCCTTTCTTCTGGACGAACGGAGACCCGGCGGTAAGGAGAAAAGCCGTGTTCGCGGCCAAAGCCTGGGAGCTCTGCATGAGCAGGTCCGCGCGGCTCGGCGTGGGGGCGACCAAAGAAAAAAGGCTCACCAAAGAACTGAAGCCGGCTATTGCGAGGCCTCCCGCCTTCGACGACCAAGTTTTTTTCACCCTTCCGTTCAAGCCGATCCTCACGGGTATGCGCAAACGCCGCCGGTGGACGAGCATGCCGACGGCGGCGGTCGCCGCCGTCAGGGCAAACGGCCCCCACCGCAGAGCGCCGATGACGCGTTGCGGAATTGCCTCGAGCACCGCTGGATCGACGTCGTCCTCGCGAAGCAATCCCAGTTTGACGGCGATCGCTCCCAGATTGAGGTCTGTGGAGTTCAGTTGCAAGATCGAACAGGAGGGCCTTTGCTTGTCGGCGAAGAGCTTCGGATTGTCGGGGCTCCATATCGTCGCGCGCTGCGCGTCATCCGATCCGGCGAGGGCGTCGGAGATCTCCTGCGCGAGGGAGGCCGGCGAGCCGAAGGATTCGGGCCGAATTCCCTCCGATATCAATTCGTCGACCTCGGTGAGCACCGCCTCCCGGTGTTTGACGGGAATGTTCGCTTCGGCGAGTTTGCGCGCCAGCTCTTCGAGGAATTCGTCTTCGAGCGATGTGTCACTGCGAGTCATCAGCGTCTCCTAGTATCGAGTTCATGGCCGTGGCCAGAGTCCGCCACGCTGCGGTTTGCGCGACGAGGGCTTTCCGCCCTTTTGCCGTGATGCTGTAGTACTTGCGCGGAGGGCCGCCGCGCACGGAGGGCTCCCACGTGGCAGCGACTCGCCCCGCGCGGGCCAGCCGCGTCAGCATTGGGTAGACGGTTCCCGGATTTGCGGCCAACCCCTCGATCTCAGCGAGCGCCGAAATGATTTGAGCGCCGTACATGGGCGCGGGCGCGAGCATTGCCAGAGCTGCCAGTTCCAGGACGCCTTTGCGCAGCTGGGTCGCCTCATCGGCCATCGTTCTGTCCCTCCTTTGCGGGCAATGCCAGTATATAGGCATAACCCACTAGTTTGCAATGCAGAGTAGAAATCGGCCTCGCCGAGCCGCCCGCGCCCTCAGATTCGCGCTTGAATGCGGGCGGTCGCCGACAGCGGCGCGGGCGCCGTGGGAATGAATGTGCCTTGCGGCATGAATGCGGGGCCTCCTCGGACGGCCGCCTCGAATGTGGACAGTCGCCCCCGTCCGGGCTCGCTCGGGTAGGCTAGAGCCCATGCCAGCACCGATCGCCAAGAAGATTCCGACGTCGCGGACGTTCCACGGAGATTCCTACGTCGATAACTACGAATGGCTGCGCGACAAGAAGAGCTACGACGTGCTCGCCCTCCTGGAAGCGGAGAACGAGTGGACGGCGGAACGCACCGCCCACCTTGAGCCGTTGCAGGAGGAAATCGTCCGCGAGATCGCTTCGCGGACGAAAGAGGACGACACCTCGATTCCTGTCAGGAGAGGCCGGTGGTGGTACGTCACGCGCACATGGGAGGGCAAGCAGTACCCCGCCACCTACAGAATCCCCGTGGACCCTGAGGATCCGGCTCGCCGTCCGATTGTCGACGGGAGGGAGCTCCTCGTATGGGACGGCAACAGCCTGGCCGAAGGGGAGGAGTTTTTCGGCGTGTCGAGTTTCGCCCCGTCGCCCGACGGGCGTTTGGGAGCTTTGGGCGTCGATTTCACCGGAGACGAGCACTTTCGGCTGCGCGTCTTCGACGTCGAGACGGGCGCGGTGGTCGACGACGCCGTCGACGGCCTCGGGTACGGCCTGGCGTGGACGGCCGACTCAAAGGCGATCGTCTACTCGCGCGTCGACGACTCGTGGCGCCAATGGCAGATCTGGGTCCACAGAGTCGGCTCCCCGACGTGGGAGGACCGGCTGCTCTTCCAGGAAAACGACGGGCGTTTCAACGTCGGCCACTGGGCTTCCCGCGACGGGCGCTGGATCGTCGTCCACTCGTCGTCGGCTTTGACCGCCGAGGCGCTTCTCTACGACGTCGCCGACATCGACGCTCCGCCGATCGTCGTGTGCCCGCGGCGCCAGGGGCTCGACTACTCCGTGGAGCCCGCCGAAGACCTGCTCCTGATCGTCCACAATGCCAATGTCGCCGACTTCGAGGTCGCGTACGCCCCGATCGGTCAGTCGGGGCCGGAAGAATGGACTCCCCTACTCACGCCCGGGGCCGGCGAACGGATTCTCGGAGTCGATGCTTTTCGCGACTTCGCAGTGATTTCCATGCGTTCAGGGGGCCAGCCCCAGCTGCGGTCGATGCTGCGAACGGGGGCGCATGAATCGTCTGGCGCAGCGGGCCGGCCGCCCGAGTCGGCCGATGGGTCGCCGGATGCGCCTGACGGCGGGGAGGTGCCCGAATCGGCCCGGACAGCGGAGGCAGAAGCTCAGTCGCCCGCAGAGGAACGGAGAGAAGCGGAATCCTCGCCGTGGTCGGCCCCGGTCGTCGTCCCGTCGGAGGACCTCTCCTCCATCGAGGTGGACGAGAATTACGTGTGGGAGGCGAGCGACGTCGTGTATTCCCTCCAATCCGTCCTGACGCCGCCGACTCAGTTTTCTTACTCCCCGGCGACGGGCGAGACGAAGCTTCTCAAAGAGCTCGAGGTTCCGAACTACGACCGTTCGGCCTACGCCCAGGAAGGGGTGTGGGTCGAGGCCGACGACGGCGCGCTCGTGCCGATGACGGTCGTCCACCGAGTCGACGTCGCCCCGGACGGCAAGAATCCCGGATACATCTACGGCTACGGGTCGTACGAGGTCTCACTAGACCCGGTGTTCAGAGCCTCGTACATCTCAATTTTGCAGCGCGGAGCCGTGGTCGCCTTCGCCCACCCGCGCGGAGGCGGCGAGATGGGGCGGGCGTGGTATGAGAACGGGCGCCTGCTCAAGAAGCGCAACACTTTCACAGATTTCATCGCCTGCGCCCGCTGGCTTCGCACGTCCGGCTGGGTGGCCGAGGGCCGCCTGGCCGCCGAAGGGCGATCCGCCGGCGGGCTGCTCATGGGGGCCGTCGCCAACCTGGCGCCAAGCGAGTTCAGGGCTATCCACGCCGGAGTGCCTTTCGTCGACACCCTCACCACCATCCTCAAGCCAGAGCTGCCGCTGACGGTGGGGGAGTGGGAAGAGTGGGGCAACCCGATCGAATCGCAAGAAGTCTACAGATATATGCAGACGTATTCGCCCACCGAGAACGTCGGCAGGCGCGAGTATCCGGCCATTCTTGCCACCACCTCGCTCAACGACGTCCGCGTCTTTTACGTCGAGCCGACGAAGTGGGTCCAAATTCTGCGCGAGCGGGCCACGAACGACCCGATGGCGCGCCCGATTCTCGAGAAGATCGAGATGGTTGCCGGCCACGGAGGCAAATCCGGGCGTTATGACGCTTGGCGTGAGCGCGCCTTCGAAATCGCCTGGATGCTCGATCAGATCGACGCAGGGTGAGCTTGCGGCGGTCTCGCATCGAGGCAGGACGACGCAGGAGGCAAATCTTCGCAGTTGCCCGAGCGCCGTTTCGCCGCCGCCCTAGCGGTGGGCAGTCAGCTTCCGATTGGCGCGTACGCCGCCCGGGCGCGGATCGCCGTCAGACTGCCGCGATCGGTCTGCCCGTTGCGCGCTCGGCCGCCGTCGACTGAGGCGCGTCGCGTCGGGCGCCGCTCGCCTGCAATCACTCCCTGGCCGTCATGATCGCTGCCCGCCACGTGTTGAAACGCTGGCGAATCGCAGCGGAGGACGGCCGACCGGGGACCTGGCCCTTGCCGCCGTCGGAAGACCACACGCCGTAGGCGGCGACGGACGGGCTCAACCCGTTGGTTTCAGCCCACAGCAGGAAGTCGCGCAGCGCCTGCAGGTACTCCTGCTCGGTGAATTTGACGGTTCCGCGCTGGCGGCCCGACTTGACTTGGATGCCGAGGCCGGCCAGTGCGTCGTTCCAATAGCCGTTCGACCGCTTTGAAACCGTCTGCGACGTCGGAGGCCACGCGATCTGCCCGCGGTCCGACGTCAGGCCGAGGGTCGTGACGTAGTTGCTGCGTTCGGCGTCGTACTTCTTTGCCGTCAAGGTGATGCTCGGGTCAGTGCGCACCGCCGTGAGCGCGGCGGAGACGTGCCCCAACGCCTCGGCGACGGCGGCGGCGTTGCCTGAGAGCTGGGAGCGCACGGCGGTCGCGATGTCGTCGGGGATGTTCGAAATGTCTTCGGCCGGTTCGAGCTTGAGCGTCCTGGCGAGGATGAGCAGCAGGGCGCCGTCGATTGCCGCCTTGCTGAACAGCGGCGAACGGCCCTTTGTGTGCTGGTTGAAGTAGCCGGAGAGCATGGCCGCTGTGGCCACGGCGCTGACCGCGGCGGCCTCCTCGATCGCCACGTGATAATCCTGATCGGCCGTCGGCCCGCACAGGTCCGAGACGCACCGAAGGGACACGAACGGAATTCCCCACGTCGTGCAGATCTGCGCCGCCGCCGTCGACTCCATGTCGGTTGAGATGGCGTTGGGGAATGCCGCGCGCACGGCTTCCACCTTGTCGGACGTGACGAAAGAGTCGCTCGTGAGCACCTGGCCCGAACGAGAAGCCGAGCCGGAGTGGAAGAGCAGCTCTTCGTCGCCGGCGAACATGTCCGGCTGGCCGGGAATCTGCCCCAGTTTGTAGCCGAAGGCGGTCGCATCTGCCGAGCCGTAGGCGTAGGTCGATCCGACGACGAGGTCAAGCACGTTGACGTCGGTCGCCAACCCGCCGGCGGAGCCGATGGACACGACGCATCTGGGGCTGTACTCCGAGAGTATCCAACCCAAGGCACTCGCGGTCGCGACCGTTCCCACGCCCGTGCGCATGACGACAATTCGCCCGCTGGACGTCTGCGCATACCATGCCTGCCCCGTCGGAATGGGGATCTGAGTGATTCTAGACGCGGCGCCGAGTAGAGAGCGGCCTATGCCCGGGCGTTTTTCAGCGAGCTCGCGTGCACGAGAGGGCGCCTTGGTGAGGATGTCGAGGAAGGGCTGTACCTCGACATCCTGTGCAGCCAGCACAATGGCGTTTACGGTGGTCACGCCTCAATATCCTTCCATACCTCGCGCTGCTTCAACATAGAGCGGACGGCATGTTGCGCCGCCTCAAGTGAGTGATGTACGCCCCATCCGCATTGAACCTCGTTCGCGGCTGGGACTTCCGTTGCTCGCAGTATATCTTGAAAAGTGGCGGAAATGAGTGAAATTGCCCCGTCGATGTCAGGCTCGGAAGCGAGAATGAGATAGAAGCCAGTTTGGCATCCCATCGGAGAGAAGTCCACCACAACGTCACTGTGATTACGCGCATACTCCGCAAAGGAGTGTTCAATCGAGTGCACTGCAGACATCTCTAGATGCTCTACGTTGGGTTGGCAAAAGCGCACGTCGTATTTGGTAAGCACATCGCCATGCGGCAGTCGTTTGACGTCAGCGACTCTGACAAACGGAGCGTGAACTGCGCGATGGTCTAAATTGAAGGACTCTACGTTCATTCGTTCTCGTTGATCGGGCATCGGATTCTCCTCTGGTCAGGCAAGCGTTGAAAATGCCGACGCTTCTTGCGGCCAGCGTCTACCATTATGTTACATACGACATCGTATATGGTGGAAGGCATCGAAAAAACTGCTCGGTGTTTCTCATTTTGTGAGACGGTGCGTTGGCGTGAAAGTTCAATCGTTGAGGGATGCGTCGGATTCTTTCGGGTGTGGCCGACTCTTGCCGGGTGCGGTCGTCAACTTTAAAACAATCGTACCCCGGATTTTCTCAGGGTCGCCTCATGGTTGGCTCAGAAAGGCTGGGCAGGATGGAAGCACAGGCGGACGCCCCGGGATTTCGTGGACCCGGACCCGCCGCCGGGGCGAAGGACATGCGCCTCGTACAAGAGAATAGCTTCGGTTTTCTCGGCATGGCGAGAATCCCTTCAGGCCGAAGCAATGGCGGCGTGGATCGCCGCCCGCTTGCTCTGCGCGAGAACGGATCCGCGAATTTGCTATTTCCTTTGTTTTGTCTGGCAATCTGGGCAGTAGCCGTGATAAATGACCTCCGCCTCGTTGATTGTGTATCCGTGAGTGTGAGAAGCGTGAAGGCAGGGCTTCTCTCCTTTTGCGCAAGGAACGTCTTCAATCCTCCCACATGACCGACAGATGGCGTGATGGTGATTGTCGTTCCGGTTGATCTCGTAATAGGTGACGGTTCCCGCCGAACGAACCTCTCGCAGCAATCCCGCCGTCGTCAGAGCGTGGACGATGTCGTAGACGGCCTGGACGGAAACCGAGCCGATCTGGTCGATGACCCCCTGCCGCAAGGCCTCGACGCTGGAATGCCCGCCCTTTTGCGCTGTGCGCAGAAGGGCCAAACGCGGCTCCGTGACGCGCAGCCCCGCATCGCGCAGCGTGTTCGAATAGTCTCTCATCGCTCCTGCCGCTCTCTCTCGATTGTTTGCACTGTGCAGTGAAGTGGAAGCTCCCAATGGGGACGTGGAGTTCCGGTGGGGATGCGAAGGCCTGTCCCGGTAGCATTGTAGTTGCTTGCGTCAGCCCTTGGGTACCCGTCGGCGTCGGTTCCGCCGGTAGGCCCACGGGCGTGACACGTTCGCACCGCAGCGGCGTGTCGCACGTCGATTGGAAGGAATGCAATGGCTCCGCTTCACGGTCTGCCCGACGGCCCGGCCGCGGTCGTCTCAGGCCAGATTTCCGCCGAAGAGGCTTCCCGCCCGCTGTCCGTCCGGGACATGTTTCGCGTGGGAATCGGCCCTTCCTCCTCTCACACGGTCGGCCCCATGAGGGCGGGCCTGCACTTTGCCGAACATCTGAAAATCCCCGCGCAGGCGAGGCTCGGACGCATCGTCGTCGAGCTCATGGGATCCCTGGGCGCCACGGGAAAAGGCCATTCGACGGACAGGGCCGTCATGCTCGGCCTCGCCGGCCATTCTCCCGAGAGCGTGCCGATTGACGTCGTCGACGCCATCATGGGCGACGTCGAACGCACCGGCCTGCTGGGCGTGGCCGGAGCGGGGGAGGTCGGATTCGCAGCCGAACGCGACATTCTCTTCCTCCCGGGAAAGATCCTTCCCTTCCATGTCAACGCTCTCACTGTCCGCGCCTTCGCCGAAGACGGGGCGGTCCTCGGCGAGCGCACATACTATTCGGTGGGCGGCGGATTCGTCATGGAAGAGTGCGGCGACGCCGAAAGGGCCTCTGAGGCGCGCCCGCTCGCCGCAGCCTGGGACTGCCCGGCGGCCTCCCCGCCCCCGTATCCGTATTCGAGCGCTGCCCAGTTGCTCGGCCACTGTGAGCGCGAGGGGCTGAGGATCTCCGACGTCGTCAAAGCCAACGAGCTCGCGCTCATGGGCGAAGACGAGCTGCGGGCGGCCCTCGACGGGATCGTCGCCGCGATGCGCGAGAGCATCGAAGCCGGTTGCACGACGACGGGGCTGCTGCCTGGAATCCTCAAAGTGCGCAGGCGCGCCCCTCGGCTTCTGGCCGACCTGCGCGCCCGGCAGGCCTCGGACGACGGCGACGAGTTGGCCGGAATGGACTGGGTCAACCTCTACGCGCTCGCGGTCAACGAAGAGAACGCCGCGGGCCACCGCGTGGTGACCGCGCCGACCAACGGGGCGGCCGGCGTGATTCCGGCGGTGTTGGCCTACTACATACGCCGCAGGGGCGGCTCTGCCGAATGCGTGCGCCGGTTCTTGTTGACGGCGTCGGCCGTCGGCGGCCTCATCAAGACGAACGCTTCGATCGCGGGCGCCGAGGTCGGATGCCAGGGAGAAATCGGATCGGCCTGCGCGATGGCGGCGGCCGGCCTCGCCGAGGCTCTGGGCGGCGAGCCGCGGCAGGTGGAGAACGCCGCGGAGATCGCCATGGAGCACTGCCTGGGGCTGACGTGCGACCCGGTGGGCGGGCTCGTCCAGATCCCCTGCATCGAGCGAAACGCCATCGCCGCGGTGAAGGCGATCAACGCCGCGCGAATGGCGCTGTGGGGCGATGGGCGGCACGCGGTCTCCTTTGACGCCGTCATCGAGACCATGCGCCAAACGGGAGAGGACATGCTCTCCAAGTACAAGGAGACCAGCCGCGGGGGCTTGGCCGTCAACGTCGTCGAATGCTGACCTCGAGCGCTCCGAGGAGGTCGTCGACGAGGTCCCGCCAATGCTCTAGGCCGACGCTCAGGCGGAGCAGGTCGTCTGTCAGCCCGTAGCCCATTCGCCTCTCTCGCGGGACGTCTGCGTGCGTCTGGACGGCAGGGCATGTGATGAGCGATTCGACGCCGCCGAGGGATTCGGCGAAGGTGAAGATGCGCACCGATTCGAGGACCTTCGGCATGTCCACGGACTCGTTCGGGACGAAGCTCAGCATTCCGCCCCTGCCGGTGTAGAGCACGCGGTCGATGAGGGGGCTCTCTTCGAGGGCGGCCGCGACTTTTCGCGCGTTGTCCTGGTGGCGCTCCATGCGCAGGGCGAGCGTCTTCATTCCGCGCATGAGCAGCCAGCTGTCGAAGGGGCTGAGGGTTGCGCCCGTCATGTTGAGGCGAACGGCAAGTTTCTCGGCGAGGTCCTCGCGGGAGACGATCACGGCGCCCGCCAAGACGTCGTTGTGTCCGCCCAGGTACTTCGTGGCGGAGTGAAGGACGACGTCGGCCCCCGATTCCAAAGGCCTTTGAAAGATCGGCGTGTAGAAGGTGTTGTCTACGGCCACGACCGCGCCTGCCCGATGGCCCAGATCGACGATTCGTTCAATGTCGATTTCGACCATCATCGGGTTGGTGGGCGTCTCGATGAAGACGAGGTCTGCCGGCTTGGCCAGGGCGTCGCACAAGCCTTGTTCGCCCATAGCGAAATCCACGTCGTAGACGCCGGTCCTGGCAAGCTCGTCGAAATAACGAAACGTTCCGCCGTAGATGTCTTCGGCGGCGACGATACGCGAGCCAGGGGCCGCTAGAGAGACGACCAACTCGGCCGCCGCCATGCCCGACGACGTCGCGAATCCCGCTGTGCCGCCTTCGATCTGCGCGAGCGCGCTTTGCAGGACGTCGCGGGTCGGGTTGGCCGTGCGGGTGTAGTCGTATCCCGTCGAGGCGCCCAGTCCCGGGTGGGCGTAGGCCGTGGAAAGGTAGATGGGCGTGGTCAGCGCGCCGGTGCCGGGGTCGCTCGACGTGCCGATATGCGCCAGAACCGTCTCGGCGCGGCGAGAGGCCTTTTCGCGGCCGAAGGCTTCGTCGCGGGCGCTCACGAGTCCCCCTCCGTCCGCTCGGCGGCCTCGTTCTTCCGGGCCAGCGAAGCTTCCTGAGAATCGCCTGGGGCATGAGCGTCGGTTGACGATGCCGAGCCGGCCGAAGCTCCGGAATCGTCCGAAGTCTCAGGACCGGCTGACGCCTCCGTGTCGATCGGCTCCGCAGAGTCGATCGGCGCCGTTTCGAATGTGGCCGTCGCCGGAGCCGAAGCGGGCTCGTCGTCGGACACCGATTGCGCTTCGACGGCGCGCCTGAGCCGATCGACCGCCTCCTTCAGCGTGCTCCGCGGGCAGGCGATGTTGATGCGGGTGTACCCGAGGCCTTCGTCTCCGAAGATGGCGCCGTCGTCGAGCCAAAGGTCCGCTTCGTTGACCATGAACTCGTCAAGCTCGCCCGCCTCGATCCCGAGATTGCGGATCAGCTCGCGGCAGTCAAGCCAGGGAAGGTATGTGCCCTCGGGTTCGACGAGCTCGATCCCGTCGATTCCCTCGAGCGCCGCGGCCAGAAACTCCAGGTTTTCGGCCATGTGCTCTCGGAAGGCGTCGAGCCATTCCTCGCCCTCTTCGTAGGCGGCGCGGCATGCGGCGAGGCCGAGGGCGTTTGGTTCGCTGTAGCCCGCGGCGTTCGACTCGCGGATGAAATCCTGCCGCCGCTTCCGGTCGGGGACGACGATGTTGGCGAGTTGGAGCCCGGCGAGGTTGAAGGACTTCGACGGCGAGGTGAATGTCGCCGTTTGATTCGACATTCCCGGCAGGGAGGAGAACGGCGTCGTGCGGATGCCCGGATAGGTCAGATCGGCGTGGATCTCGTCCGAGAGGACGATGACGTCGAGTTTTGCGGCGAGGTCGGCCAGTCCGAGCAGCTCCTCGCGGGTCCACACCCGGCCGACCGGATTGTGGGGGTTGCACAGGATCATCGTCCGGGCGCCGGAATCGACGAACGTCGCCTCGAGGGCGGCGAGATCGCGAACGTATCGCCCCTCCCCATTGCGCGCGAGAGGCGCGTTGACCGCGATGCGGCCGTTGTTTTCGATGATCGACCGAAAAGGATAGTAGACGGGCTCCTCGATGACCACGCCGTCGCCGGGCTCCGTGAACGCCCTGACGGCGTATGTCAGAGCCGGGATCACGCCCCCTGTGGCGACGATCGACAGCGGGTCGACGTCCCACCCGAAGCGGCGGGACTGCCAGGCGGCGACCGTCTCGAAATAGGATGCGTCCGGACTCGTGTACCCGAAGATTCCATGGGCGACGCGATCGTGAAGCGCCTGGACGACGGCGGGGGCCGTCCGATGGTCCATGTCCGCAACCCACATGGGCAAAACCGTCTCGGGGTACCCGCGGCGCTCCCGGGCGTCCCATTTCAACGACTCCGTGTTCTCGCGGTCAATGAACGAATCGAAGTCGAACTCTCTGGCCACCTGCACGCCTTTCTCTTGGTCGTTGAAGCATCGATGCGGTTTCAGGCGCCTGCGGCGAGCGCAATGCACGGCCCGGAACGGCGTTCCGGTCGGCTTCGACAGCCGCCCATCGACCGCGAATCTAGATTACCAAGAACCCAGATTGACAAGGACTCGGGTTGCCAAGAACTCGGGTTGCCAAGAACTCGGGCTGCTGAGGGCTTGGGCGATTGAAGGACCGTCGAGAGGGCGCGAGCCGGTCGGCGCCGTCGGTCTCGTGCGTCTCATCGAAGACCGTCGGAGAACAGGTACGCCAAGAGGGCGGCCAAGGCTATCGCGAGGGCGTCCGCGAGGTAGGCGAGGACCGTGCAAGTGAAGGCCTTGCGTGTGTTGCCCGTCTTCCGGCCGTCGCTCAGTGCGGCGTGGCCGGCGACTATCCCCAATATGGAGACAAGCGTGGGAAAAACGAAGCCGAGGGAAAAATTATGATATACGCGAACATGTTCGCGATCGCTCCGAGGCTCAGAAGGCTGAACGTCAGCGACGCCGTTGCAAAGGGATTTCTCGGGACGGCAGGCTGGGGGCCTCCGCGAACCGGTGTCTGAGGGGCTTGACCTTGAGGAAACTCGTCTTGCTCGGCAGCGGAGGCTGACTGGTCCACGGCCGAGGCTGCTTGCTCAGCGGCAGAATCGGGGGCCCGAGACGATTGCGCGGGGTTGACGTCTTGGAGGTCGTCGTGGGGCGCCGACATCGATGTCCTTTCTCCCAAATGCCGTGATCGTTCGACGAATAGACCGCGGCTGGAAAGACTGGGAGCGTGATCGCCGTCCGAGCTTGATCCAGAATAGCGCGCGCATGCCTGAGGAGGAAATGCACGAGATGATTCACCGCGGCGCTCGCACTGCAGGGCGAGGCCGCGTCGCTCAATTCGGCGTCTGTTTCCTTGGCGTTGCCCCTACTGGAAGCGTGTCCATTTGAGAAGAAGCGGCGTGACGACGAGCCCTAGGTACCCCAGTGTCAAGCCTGCGCGGGCCATGCCCTCTCCCGACTCGCCGGTTTTTCGGACGGAGTGCAGCGCACAGTGCCCGCAGACGATTCCTGCGGGCAGGAAGACGAGCCAGGCAACTATCCATCCGCATATGCTGAAGACGAGCGAGCAGATGGCGAGCGAGCTCGTTTTCCGTGAGGGCGGCGGGCCGAACCCCCATTGTTGACAAGGCTGCGGCGCCGTGCCGTAGGGGAAATTCGACCAGTGGCCCGTGTGCGGCCCCTGAGCTTGTTCGTAGCCGTCGTGGGCAGCGGCTCTGTCCTTGCCGCGCGGAAATGTTGTCAGGACGATGATATGCGTGTATGTCGCTCGCCACAAGGGCGACGAGGGCATTCGCGGCGTGCCCCGTGACGAGTCTCGCGAAAGGCGGGAATGCGTTGGTTGGAACCCGTGGCGGTTTCGGATGTGTGAGGGTTGGGTACGGCCTGCGGGAAATGCGGTGCGGGGCCCAGAGTGCCGTTCTGGGCCCCGCACCGATTGCGAATCTTGATTGCCCGGACGCGGCGGTGCAAGTGCCCCGAACCGGACTGCCGTGAGCGCGCCGGGCGGTTCGCGCCTCCGACGCCGCGTGGGATTCATCCGAGTATGTCCGCGATTCCTTTTAAAATCATGATTACGAGCACAGCGAGAATGGCCTCAATGTAGCCGATGACCGTGCCCGCAATGGCTTCGGGCTTGCCGCCCTTGCCCGTCTTTCGGATGTCGTTGAGAGCGACGTGCCCGAGGATGACGCCCGCTATGGGCAGGAAGAGGGCCAGGGCAGGGATTCCGAGCAGGGCGGACACGATGCCTAGAATGCTGCACGCCAGCGAGGCGATTGCCAGCGGGTTCATCCCGCTGGCGACCGGCTGGCGGCTTCCGTAGATCGCCGAATGCGGCGCCTGTACTTGGTTTTGTGGGAAAGCCCCCTGGTTTTGTGGGAAAGCCCCCTGGTTCTGGGGGAAACTAGGCGACTGCGGCTGTGGAAAGCCTTGGCCGCCCGCCTGTGGGCTCTCGTTTGGCGACGACTTCTGTTCTGGTTCTTCGTTTGGCAACGACATCGTTCTCCTTTCTCTCGATGTTTCCGGTCCCTTGGCGACTCGGACAGCACCTGACGCCCGCCGGCGCGAACGGCCTCGAAGCGCAAATTCATAGTAGCGTGAAGCCCCCTAAGGGCAAAGTTGAGATACTGTTCGATTCCGCCCGCGCCTGCGCCCATGCGCAACGCTTTTGCGTCCGGCCGACTCAAGCGAGTTTGCATCCTCGGGCCTGCTCGAAGTTCAGACAGGCCCGGTGTGTCAGGCCGCCAGCGACAGCCGTGTCGCAAATCGGCGACATCGGTTTTTTCGCTCATGTCGAAATCAACCTCTAAATTGTCGAAGTATCAATGAATTCTGGCCGTCGGGGAAGAACCGCCGATTCACCTGCGCAAATTCAGTGTGTCGCAAACACTAGAAAACGAAGTCGATCTCTGGCACGCTGTTTTTATCTGGATTGAAGCGGTCCACACTTCCACAACTCAAATAACTTCATCGCATTGCGACCATGCCGGATCCGAGGCGTGCGGCTTTTGTTCCCACCTTCAGCGGTCGCCGCAACGTAAACCGTCTTTACGCGCACCCGTCGCGAGTTCGGAAAGGGTCAAGCAACGAGAAGCCTGAGCCGTTCGACGACGGCGTCGGGCGTCGCGGCAAACCGCAGAAGACAACCACGCAAGCTTCTGGGTCCGGCCTCCGCCTCGCGAGGGGCGGCGATGAAAGACCACGACAGGAGATAACCATGAACTATCCCCTTTTCGCCGTCGACCTTACAGCGATCGGGGCATTGGCGTTCGCGCTGTACTATCCACGACACCGGCGCAAAGACTTGGCCGTCGCCCTTCTGGGCGTCAACATCGGAGTTTTCGCCGTGACCACGGCTTTGTCCACGGCGACTGTGGGCGCGGGGCTGGGGCTCGGCCTGTTCGGCGTGCTCTCGATCATCCGCCTGCGCTCGACCGAGCTGAGCCAGGTCGAGGTTGCATATTACTTCGCCGCCCTCGCCATCGGGCTCATCGGCGGAATGGGCGAAGGCATGTCCCTCCGCATCGCGGCGCTGCTCATTGCCGCGATCATCTTCGCCCTCGCGGTGGCCGATTCGAAGCTTGTGATGACGGGTTCGAGCCACATGACGCTGGTCGTGGACAGGGCCCTTTCCAATCCGGAAGAGCTTGCGCGATACATTGAGCGTCGCACCGACATGAAAGTGCGCGAAGTGAGCATCGTCAGGCTCGATTACGTCAATGACTCCACCATGGTCGACGTCCGCTGCTCGAAGGGGCGGGCACAGATCCGGGAGACGAAGTCGTTGAGGGCAGCCTGATGGCGGTGATGTCTATGACGGGTGCGAGCGAAGCAGAGGCCAAGTCGAGTCCGAAGAGGGACGGATTCGAGCTGCTCGGCTTGCCGGAGATCTCTCTCCATGAGCTGTCTGCACGGGCCGAGCTGCTCAAACGAACCGACCGCAAGTACCTCGTTCCAGACAGGACGGTCGCCGAGATGGTCGGCTTTCTGTGCGACATCGGGGCCTGCGCCTTGACGATCGACGGGCTTCAGACCTTCAGCTACCTCTCGGATTACTACGACACACTGGACTTCGCCCTCTATCGCGCGGCCGCCACCAAGCGCCGTCGGCGTTTCAAACTCCGTTCTCGGATCTACCTCGATTCGGGGCTGCACTTCATGGAGCTCAAGACCCGGTCCGGGCGGGGCCAAAACGTCAAAGACCGTCTGCGGCTGGAAGACGTCCGCTCGAAGGACTGTTTCTACCGCGGAGACCCCGCCGAACCGCTCACGCGTTCGGAGGTGCTCCCTTGGGCGGCCAAGCTTCTCGTCAGCCGCGGCGTTACGGCCACTCACAGGGAGGGGCTCAGAACCCTGGCGAGCCTTATGCCGTCGAGCCGCTCGTACTACCGGCGCTCGACGGTCTGCCTCCCTGACGATTCCAGGTTGACGATCGACCGGGGCCTCGTGCTTGCGGGCCCCGGAGAGGACTCCGGGTTCGAGTTTCCCGAAGTGGTCGTCGAAACCAAATCCAGCGGACGCACATCCGACGTCGACCGGTGGCTGTGGTCCCGCGGCATACGGCCGTCCCGAGTGTCCAAATACGCCATTGGCACGGCAATCGTCCATCCCGAGCTGCCAGCCAACCGCTGGCATTCGACAATGACCAAACTAGGAATAAGGAGATAGCTATCCGATGACTGGGAAAATCCATAGACACGCGGCGGCGGTCCTCGCCGTCGGGGGCCTCGCCCTGGCCGGCTGCGGCGACGGGAAGTCGGACCCGGACGGAACGAAATCGACGTCCAAGGGGTCGTCGATTGTGGGCTCTGGCGAGACCGACGGATTGAAGATCCTCGATTCGCTGCGCAACGTCTCCGGAAAGAAAGTCCCCACGGGAGGCGACATTTACGCGTCCTCCGTCAAGCCGAACGGGGCCACTCCCGAGGCGGTCATGGCGGAGAACCAAAAACCGCACGCCGATTCCAACGACGCCGATTACAAGGAGTCCTCCGCGACGACGATCCAGCTCGACGGCACGCCGAAGGTTTCGGGCAAGGGCGCGAGCGCGACGCAGGACTCCGTGACCATCAAGCAGGACGGCACCTACGTGCTCTCAGGCTCATTCAACGGGACGGTCACGGTCGAGGCGCCGGACACGGCGAAGGTGAAAATCGTCCTCAAGAACGCCAACATCTCCTCGTCCAAGGACTCGGCCATTCGGGTGAAGACGGCCGACGAGGCGGTCGTCATCGCCGCAGAAGGCACCTCCAACAGCCTGTCCGACACGTCGAGCTACGCCGGCAATGCGAAGGGGCCGTCGGCCGCCCTCGCGTCGTCCGCGGACCTCACCGTCGGCGGCAAGGGCGAGCTCAAGGTCACCGGGAACGCCAACGACGGCATCTCCAGCTCCGACGGCCTCGTCGTGACCGGCGGGAAGATCAGCGTCAGCGCCCCCGACGACGCCGTGCGCGGCCAGGACTACGTGGTTATAGCCGGCGGCTCGCTCGACGTCAACGGCAAGAGCAACGGCATCAAGTCTGAAAATGAGACCAAGTCGGGCCGCGGATACGTGCTCGTCACGGGCGGCGACCTGACGATCAACGGCGGTTCGTCCAACGCCGTAAACGCGAAAACCGAGATCGTCATCGCCGGCGGCAATATCAAGATTGCGGGCTCCAAGGAGGGCATCGAGGCGGCCCACGTCCTCCTTGCGGGGGGCAAGGCCGACGTCAAAACGACCGACGACGGCATCAACGCCACCGGCGTCAGGCCCTGGCTCTCCGTCTCCGGGGGCGAGTGGCGTCTGGACACCGGAGGCGACGGCTTCGACTCCAATGGCGCCGCCTACATCGGCGGGGGAAAGATGACGATCTACGGCCCCACCGACACGCGTGCGGCCTCGCTCGACGCCGAGACCGGCCTTGAAATCGACGGCGGCACCCTGTTCGCCGCGGGCCCCTCGGGCATGGACGAAACGCCGTCGTCGGGCTCGTCTCAGACGGCGATCAAGGTCGACGCCGCGGTCAAGGCGCAGGCCACCGTCACCGTCGTCGAATCGGGGGGCAAGGAACTGGCCAAGCACACCCTCACGAAGGACGTGAGTTCGATCTTCTTCTCCTCCGCCGACTTGGCGAAGGGCAAGGAATACAAGATCGTCGTCGACGGCCACGAGATCGCCAAGGCCAAAGCCGGCGAGTTCAAGTAGGGCGAATCTGCGCGGGCCCGGCCCGCCGCCTGCCTTCCAGACGCGAATCCCGCGGAACATTTCCAGGCGTTCCGCGGGATTCGCCTTTTTGACGCCGCCGATTGCAGGCGTGTTTGGTGCGGCCGGGTCGAATCGCGTTGGCCAACGTAAAACAAAGTTCGAGACTGTTCCCAGAAAAGCTTCGGATAAAACATTGAAAAAATCGAGCTGCGTTTCTCATTCTTGACGGGTCGGCGAAGCAACGCCCGCGGCTCGGAGCGTCCGGGCGCGCGGGGCTCGCAAGAAGGAGGCAGTATGGACGTCCGACTCTTTGCCCTTGACATAGCGGCGATATGCGCGCTCGCGTTCGCGCTGTATTATCCGCGCCATCGGCGCAAGGACCTCGCGGTAGCCCTCGTGGGCGTCAACGTCGGTGTGCTGGCCGTGACCACGGCTTTGTCCACGGCGACTGTGGGCGCGGGGCTGGGGCTCGGCCTGTTCGGCGTGCTCTCGATCATCCGCCTGCGCTCGACCGAGCTGAGCCAGGTCGAGGTTGCATATTACTTCGCCGCCCTCGCCATCGGGCTCATCGGCGGCCTCGGATCGGGAATGCCGTTCGCGGCGGCGGCCGCTCTGATCGGCGGCGTCGTTCTCGCGCTCGGCGTCGTCGATTCCAGCCGCGTCATGTCCGGCTCCCGGCACATGGCGATGGTAGTCGACCGCGCTATCGGCGACGTCGACGAGCTCGCCCGGTTCATCGAGGCGCGCACGGGCATGGCCGTGCGCGAAGTGAGCGTCGTCAGGCTCGATTACGTCAACGATTCCACAACGGTCGACGTGCGATGCGGCGGGAAAGCGGCCGTCGAAAGCGCTCGGCCCCGAAACCTGAGGGCCGCCTGATGGCGGTTCCGGACATGCGGACCGCCGACGTCGTCGGCGAATCTTTCGCGCGGCTGCCGGAGATCGCCCTCGACGAGCTTTCCGCCAACGCCTCGCTTCTCACGAGAATCGATCGCAAGTACCTTCTTCAGGCCGACGTCGCGGCGGACCTCGTCGCCTCGCTGGCGGCGAAGGGAGCGCGCGCGTTGGCCATCGACGGGCAGTCGGCCTTCGGCTACCTGTCCGACTACGACGACACGCCCGATTTCTCCCTCTATCGCGCGGCCGCCACGAAGCGCCGCCGGCGTTTCAAGCTCCGCTCCCGGGTCTACCTCGATTCGGGGACGCACTTCCTCGAATTGAAGACTCGCTCGGGGCGCGGGCACAACGTCAAAGACAGGCTCCGTTTGGAGGACGTCCCGGTGAGCGCCTGCGCGGCCATGCGCCATGGGCGCAGCGTGAAACGCCCCGATCTGCTCATTTGGCCCGAAGTGCGCGAATGGCTGGCTGAACGCCTGGCGGACAGAGGGATCGCAGAAAGTCGGCGCGAGGCGCTGAGGGTCGCGGCCAGCCTGACCCCGGCGGTCCGATCGGTGTACACGCGTTCGACCCTTTGCCTTCCCGAAGGCTCTCGGCTGACGGCCGATCGCGGCCTCGTCCTCTGCGCGCCCTCGGGCGGCGTGCGCGTCGAGGTTCCGGGCGTCGTCGTCGAAACGAAGTCCGCCGGGCGGGCCTCCGCCGCCGACAGGTGGCTGTGGCGCAGCGGACACCGCCCGCTGAGGATCTCGAAGTACGCGCTCGGCGTCGCGTCGATCCATCCCGAATTGCCCTCCAACCGTTGGAACAGGGCGATGAAAAGACTAGGAGACGAAAGAACATGAAGAAGAATCTGAGAAGGAAATTCGCGGCCGTCGCGCTCATAGCGGGAGCGGCTCTGGGCGGCTGCAAAGTCGGTTCCCCGCAGGCCTCCGAGGTCGGCGCGGCCTCGAACTCGTCGGCGGGCTCCGCAAACGTCGCCGCAACGGACGGCGACGGTTTGAAGACGCTCGACTCCCTGCGCAACGCGTCCGAGAAGTCTGTTCCCTCCGGCGACGTGTATTCGACGACGGTGACGGCCGCCAAGGCGACCGTCGAGAGCGTCATGGCTGAGAACCAGAAGCCGCACGCCGATTCGAACGACGCGCAGTACGACGCCGCCTCGGCGACCAAGATCTCGCTGAACGGCGCATCCGCTTCGGTCGAAGGCTCCGGCGCCGCGGCGAGCGAGGGCAAAGTGACGATCTCCTCGGCTGGAACCTACGTGCTTTCAGGCAAATTCACCGGCCAGATCCTCGTGACGGCCGCGGATTCCGACAAGGTGAAAATCGTGCTCGACGGCGCCGAGATCTCGTCTTCGACCGACGCCGCGATTCGCGTGAAGAGCGCCGACGAAGCGGTGGTCATCGCCGCCGAGGGCACCGTCAACTCGGTGTCCGACACCTCGAAGTACGCCGATTCCAGCGGCCCCACGGCTGCGATCGCCTCTTCGGCGGACCTGACGCTCGGCGGCGCCGGGACGCTCAACGTGACCGGCAACGGCAACGACGGCGTCTCCAGCTCGGACGGGCTCGTCATTCTGGGCGGCAAGATCAACGTCAAGGCCGCCGACGACGCCGTGCGCGGCCAGGACTACGTGGTCATAGCCGGGGGGACCCTCTCCCTCAAGGCAAAGGGAGACGCGGTCAAAGCCGACAACGAGACCGCCTCGGGCCGCGGATACGTGCTCGTGACGGGCGGAAACGTCACGGCGTCGGCGGGCTCCGACGCGATCGACGCGACGTCGGACGTGATTCTCGCCGGAGGCTCGACGAAGGTGGCGAAATCGCAGGAGGGCGTCGAGGGCGCCACAATCCTCCTGGCCGGAGGCTCGGCGGCCATAACTTCCAGCGACGACGGGCTGAACGCCACCGGCGGCGACTCGCCGTGGCTGTCCGTGACCGGCGGCGACTGGACGGTCAACGCCCAAGGCGACGGATTCGACTCGAACGGCGCTGGCTATATGAGCGGCGGGAAGATGACAGTCTGGGGGCCGACGGCCGGCGGAAACGGCGCCATCGACGCCGAAAGCGGCCTGACGATGGCCGGGGGCGCCCTTTTCGCCGCGGGATCCCAGGGCATGGACCAGGCGCCTGCGACGTCCTCCGCGCAGGCCTCGATCAAAGTCACCGGCCAAGCGAGCAAAGGCTCGACTTTCGCTGTGTTCGATTCGAACGGCAAGCAGATCGCCTCCTACACGCTCGCGAAGAACGCGGGCTCCTTCGTGTTCTCCTCACCCGACGTCGTCAAGGGAAAGAAGTACACGATCAAGGTCGACGGCGAGCAAGTCGTGACCGCGACGGCCGGAGACTACGACGAAAACCGCATGAGCATGCCGGGAGGCGGGAGGTGACCGGAGGCGAAAGACAAAAGGGCGGAGGCGGCCGATGACGGGAGGCGGCGGACAACAAGGCGAGGCGGCTGATGACGGGAGGCGGCGGACAACAAGGCGAGGCTGTCGGCGACGAGAGGCCGCCGGCGACCGCGCTCTAAACGCGACACGCCAGAGCCAGACACGCCGATCCGGGAGAAGATGCCCATCGGGGAAGCAGGGGAATCTTTTCCACAGCTTGTGGACAGTTCGGTGGAGTTTTCCACACGTGTGGATGAAACGGGTCCACACGTGTGGAAAACTCCCGTTTATCCGGTGCCGCGAAAGGCAGCCGTCAGGCTTCACTTCGGCGGACCGCCTCGCCTCGTTGGATCGTTTGCCTCGACGGGCCGCCCTCTCTCGGCGAAGGCGAAAGGGCTTTCGTGGGCGCTGTGCGCCGCGGCGGCGTCGAGTCCGCAACGGCCGCACTCGCGTCGACTTTCGCGAAGAGGCTTCTAAGGGGCTCTTGCGGAGCCGAATTTGTGTCGGAGGCGCAGGGGAGAATCGTTTTCGCCGTCCGTCGGGCGGCCCGAAGCGCCCGGTTTGGTGTGGAAAGGAAGGGGATAAGTCGGCCGGGCGACCTGCCTGTGTGCACAGCTTCTCCACCGGAAAGGAGAGGCGGTCCACAGGGCGAATGACAAGGGTGTCACTTATCACCCAGACACAAGCCCTTGTGGTCTAACCGAAAACCGACCACAAGGTGTAGTGTCTTCGCGTGTGCCGCTCAGGCGGCGCGACATGGATTTGATGCGTACCCCGGGTTGGTCGGAGGCGACCCGCCCAAGGGATCGGAAGGAGCGGCTCTTATGAGCGTCACTGTTTACACCAAGCCTTCGTGCGTTCAGTGCAACGCGACGAAGCGGGCGCTGGCGAAGGCTGGGCTCGCCTACCGCGAGGTGGACCTGACTCAGGATGCCGAGGCGCTGGAAACGGTCAAGGCGATGGGTTACCAATCCGCGCCCGTGGTTTTCGCCGAGGGCGACCACTGGTCGGGCTTTCGCCCTGACAAGATCAAGGCGCTGACGGCGGCCGCTCGAGACTCGGCGGCTGTCACAGCGTGACCGCGGACGGGGGCCGGGCGGCGCCTGCGGCATCGCCGGCCCCGTCCGGAGCCCTTCACAGATCGGCAGGCCTCGGATGGCAAAGCTCGTCTACTTCTCATCGGCGACGAACAACACCGAAAGATTCGTCAAGAAGCTAGGCATGCCCGCGTGCCGCATTCCGCTGCGCCCGAAGGAAGGGCCGCTCCGCGTAGACGAGGAGTACGTCCTCGTCGTCCCCACATACGGAGGGGGCAACGCCAAAGGCGCTGTCCCCAAACAGGTCATCAAGTTCCTCAACGACGAACACAACCGCTCCCTCATCCGCGGCGTGATCTCGGGGGGAAACATGAATTTCGGCGCGGCCTACGGCTTGGCCGGCGACATCGTCGCCGCCAAATGCCATGTGCCGCACATGTACAGATTCGAATTGCTCGGGACGCCCTTGGACGTGGCCCGGGTTCGCGAAGGTTTGGAGAAGTTTTGGCAGCAAGCACGTTGACGGA
>ERZ773038.325-NODE-325-length-32951-cov-6.995167_pt1 | contig 32951 bp, 23 predicted proteins | sample MGYA00511665_ERZ773038 | MGnify/ENA primary metagenome ERZ773038 (study PRJEB29015, sample SAMEA2737966) | human oral metagenome | biome: human oral; feature: human-associated habitat; material: dental | place: China | collected 2028 ... | reverse complement strand
GCTCGGACTTTCCTCGAGTCCAATGGACTCGCAACCGTCTTTCATACTTGCTTCACTTCAGTTTATCATAGCAGTACTATATCACGCAAGAACAAGGGGCCTGTGAAAGTCTCAAAGAAGATATGTTCTCACATTATAAAAAGAAAAAGTCCTGTTGTTCTCCATAAGCGTGAACAGGAACCTCCAATGAAGCGGCCTCTAAATACTCACGTAAGCCGTAAGCCACGATGGATTCCGTACCGAAATGACCTGCGTCTACAACAAGGATTCCCAATTCTTTCGCCAGTTGTGCATCATGATACTTTACATCGCCCGTCACGTAGGCATCGACCTTATGTCGAGCCGCATCCTTGATAAACTCGGCCCCGGCACCGGAACAAAGTGCAACGGTCTGAATTTTCTCCGGCACTACACCGCAAAAGCGAATATTTGCATCAGGTAAAGCTTCCTGCACCCATTCGCGGAATGTATCCATCTTTAATGCGTTCGGCAATCTGCCGATACGACCTAAATGCTGAGTCGGTCCGTTCGGTTCAACCAGAGATACAACTTCATAAGCCACCTCTTCATAAGGATGCGCCTCTTTCATTGCCGACAAAACAGCATTGAAATTCGTAGCATCCGCAATTGCATTGATTTGTACCTCCGGCACAACAGTCATCGTCCCCGCTTCGCCGATAACGGGATGAGACTGATCATTTCCTCTGAATCGTCCTTCTCCGTTCACGCTGAAACTGCAATAATCGTAATTTCCGATGCGACCGGCACCGGCCGCTCCCATAGCGATACGTACCGCATCAGCTGCATCTTCGGGTACGAAGGTGGATACCTTATACAGTACCTCTTCTCCGGTTTTAATGAACCCTTGTACATCTATGAGTCCTAACCGTTCCGCCAGCATATCATTCAATCCGCCCCGTGCGATATCAAGATTTGTGTGAGCGCTATATACTGCGATTTGATTGGTAATCAACATTTCAATCATCCGTCCCAGCGCCGTATCCGAAGACACCTGTTTGAGACCTTTAAAGATTAACGGATGGTGACTGACGATAAGATTGCAATTATGTTCTACCGCATACTCGATCGCCTCCGTCGTCACGTCCAATGTCGTAAGAATACCTTTAACAACCGTCTTCCGATTGCCTACCATAAGGCCTACATTATCCCATGACTCCGCACAAGACCGAGGTGCCAGCCGTTCCATCACATCTATAACATGTTGAACAGTCGTCATTATAATCACACCTTTCTCTGGATTTACTAATTATATTTAATTTTAACAAAATACTATATGATGTTAATGAATACAGTTTTAAAACCATAAATGGACACCTGTACATTTTTTGAGTTGTACATTTTTTGAGCTGTACAGAAATTCCAAACTGTTTACAACAATGTCCTTAAGTATGTGATTTCCCCGGCGAGTTCTTTATATTTATCCGTATGACTCAACGCATCCGTCATTCCGTTCAACGCACATTGTCGTTGATATATCAGATATTCTATATAAGTATTCCATAGCGGTGGCCGCTCTTGTTCAAGCAGCGCTCCGATAGACCACAGCAGGGAATCCTCTGAAAGCTCCGCATATATATCTGGATACTCGGCTATACCTGTATAGGACTCGATACAATCATCGCGAACAGCTAGAAACGCCGTATATAATTTGCCTTTATCCTCTACGATGACTTCAAGAACAATTCTATATCCTTTTTGCACCATATATTGGCGCAATTCTTTTTGACCGTTTTGCGGCTGCAGCACATAAAACTCCAACGGTTCCGGCCCCGCATCCACGATATCCCGGATCAGAAAGCCTCCCATACCGCAACAGATGGCCCCCGTCAATTCTCCCCGTTTCGTTACTTTCAAACCATCGCCCAGACGACAATCAATACGTCCTTGCAGATTACACGACTCTACATAAGCCTTGGCCGAAGCAAGAGGCCCCTTATTAACATCTCCGGCAATGACAAAATCCGCCCGATTACGATTAATCAGCTCCACCGCCAAATAACCGTGATCGGTTCCGATATCAGCTATAGCCCGTGCCTTCGGAACGATAGAAAACACCGCTTCCAAACGGTCCATCATTGGTCTAGGTTCCATATATTTTCCTTATTATCAATAAATAACAACTCTACCGGTTCAAGTCTATAAAACTTGTATTTTAAATGCACCGTATGATTCAAATACGTCGCACGATTTTAAATATGTCGCGTTATTTTACATCGCATTTTAAATATATCGCTTTATTTACATCGCGCTATTTTAAAATCATCGTATATATATCAACTATATAAATTATGTTCATATATAAAAATAACCGCCCCTGAAGTCTCAAGGACGGTACATGTCATAAGTGGTGGGCCCACCTGGGATCGAACCAGGGACCGACCGGTTATGAGCCGGTTGCTCTACCCCTGAGCTATAGGCCCACAGTTAATTTCTAGCTTACTAATTATACCGAATCCCATAAGTATCCGTCAAGCGGACTTAATCAGGACTCTTTCATCAGCATAAAGCGTTGAATCATACCGTCCTCATTAAATACGCCCTTCGTAGCCAATGTCGTCGTTTTACTGTCCGTCGATTTAATACCGCGGGCACTCATACAACTATGCGATGACGTAATATGAACGATAACGTCCTCGGAGCCCGTCGCCATAGAGATGACCTCGGCGATATCCTCACCGATTTTTTCCTGCAACTGTAATCGTTTACAGCACATTTCCGCAATACGCGGTACCTTAGACAAACCGATAACGCGGCCTTTCGGAATATATCCTATGCTGATGCTCATATCATACATAAGCGCCATATGGTGTTCACAGTGAGAGAAACACGTAATATTCTTAACAACCACCATCTGCTCCGTATCTACGGGAAAGGTTTTTCCATACATTTCGGCAATTTCCGCATTGGTATACTGAATGCCTTCATATACCTCCGCCATCATCTGAGCAACGCGTTTCGGCGTTTCTACCAGCCCCGCACGATCGGGATCTTCTCCCAATGCTTTCAAGAGCTGATACACTAATGATTCGATTTTTTCCGTATCCATATTACACCCCCTTCGCATCAGGATCCCAGATGAACTTATGAATTTGCAGCTGAAATTTCACATTCTGCAAATTATGTGCTTTCATATACTCAATGATAGTGGCCGCCTCAATCCGTCCCCAAACGGGCGACACATAAATGTGTGCCTTTGTCGTCTGCGTTTCGAGAATATGGCGCATACACTCCAAATCCTCAACGGTGCCGACCACAAATTTGATGAGATCCCGCTCGGTAGCCCCCTTGAACATATCGCGATTCATAGACTCCTCCGCCAAAGACGACGGCGTCTTGTAATCATAGGTGAACCATACATTATCCCGTTGAAAGCTCGGTACGATGGTGCCGTTCGTCTCAATATTGAAATCATATGGCATCATATCATGTGAATAAATTTCATCCTCATGCGCTGATACGCAAGATTCGGTAGCTTCACTGCGACGTGTCAGCTCATCAATGAGCGCAATGACTTCTCGTTCCTGCAGCAAAGGCTCGCCACCGGTAATGGTGATGCGGTGATTACCTAAACTTTCAATGGTATCGGCTACCTCCTGAACGGACATCTGTTTATACACACTGTCCGGTCCATAGCTATACGTTGTATCGCAATAGGAACAGCGAATATTACAGTCATACAATCGCAAAAACGTCGTTAAGAAGCCTTGACGACAGCCTTCGCCGTCAATAGAGGAAAAGATTTCAATCACGTTCATAAATCGCAACATTTCCTTCCGATTCCTGTACCTCTACCTTAAAACATTTCGGCCCCAATTCATCGGCAATCCACTTCGCCATATTTTCCGCAGTCGGATTGATATCACCCAGCACATCATTAATATGATGATGGTCCAGACGTCCGTGAATCTTTTCTTTTATAATCGTAAAGTCTATAACCATACCGTTATGATCGAGCTCTTCTGAACGGGCATATACGGTAATAATCCAGTTATGACCATGCAACTGCTGACACTTGCTGGGATAATCCAGTTTTAACTGATGAGATGCACTCACCTCTAAACGCTTGCAAACCGTAAACATCGAAACTCCTTTAGTCTACACATATAAATTACATTCATTATAACACGAAAAATAGAGTCCCTCTCAAACAACTCCACAAAAGGCTTGAGAGAGACTCTATTTTGTTCTTATAAGAAGTCTTTAATCTTGTCGCGTTTTCCGCGGTTTCGTAACTTCGTTAATGCCTTGCCTTCAATCTGACGAATGCGTTCTCTCGTAACATTGAAATGTTGTCCCACTTCTTCAAGAGTCCGAGGTTTGCCATCCTTCAACCCGAAACGCAGAATCAACACCTGTTGTTCCCGATCCGTTAAGCATGTGAATACGTCTTCGATCTGCTCCTGCAACAAAATGTAACTGGCCGCATCATCCGGAGCGATCGCATCCTGATCCTCGATAAAGTCCCCCAAATGCGAGTCTTCCTCTTCACCGATCGGCGTTTCCAACGATACCGGTTCCTGCGCGATCTTTTGAATTTCACGCACGCGCTCTACGGTAATGCCCATGCCTTCCGCAATTTCCTCAGGTAACGGCTCACGGCCCTTATCCTGTAATAATTGTCTGGAAATACGAATCAATTTATTGATAGTTTCCACCATATGCACCGGAATGCGAATAGTACGAGCCTGATCCGCAATGGCACGCGTAATAGCTTGACGAATCCACCATGTAGCATAGGTGGAGAACTTATACCCCTTCGTATAGTCGAATTTATCCACCGCTTTAATGAGACCGAGATTACCTTCCTGAATCAAATCCAGGAATAACATGCCACGCCCCACATAACGTTTCGCGATACTCACAACGAGACGCAAGTTCGCATCAACCAACTTCTTCTTAGCCTTTTTACTGAGTTGGATTTCTTTATAAGTAGCATCTTCCTCGGCACCGGCTTCAATCTGCTTCGCCAACACGATTTCTTCGTCAGCCGATAACAATGGAACACGTCCGATTTCCTTAAGGTACATACGCACCGGATCATCGATATTTACACCGGAATCCACGCTGAGATCGATGGAGATATGCTTTTCACTCGCACCGTTTTCCTCATCATCCTCACCATCATCCGGCTCAATCGGATTATCATCTTCATGATCATCCTCCGCATCCACATCGGATACGATATCAATATTAAGCTTACCTAGAGTAGTATAAATGTCATCTAATTGTTCTGCAGTGAGATCCGATTGCTCGTGAAGAGCATCTGAAATCTCTGATTGTGTCAACACACCGGTCTTCCGGCCTTTTTCAAGAAGTTGCTCCACAATCTCCTCAATTTGACTTTTTTGTACTTTCTTAGCCACAGCGCTCTCCTTTATAATCTATTGACTTACTTAGACCATTCTCTGATCAAATTCTGTATATCCTGACACTTATGTAATTCGCTAATAAACGTCGAATCTCCTGCCCGTTTTAATTGATCCGCCATAATTGAATGCGTTTTATACTGTTCACGCAACGAATGAAGCCTAATCTTACGGATTAATCCGGGCACTTGCACCTTATCGTCATCATCACACATCACCAACAATCTTGAATATATATCATACTCCTGCGCCGTTAAAACACTTTGAATGCTCGATTCATCTAAACGATGCTCTTTCATAAATAAGGTGTAAATCTTTTCTATTATAACTCGATATTCATTTTTTTGAAAGTCTTCCAGCGGCAGATAGTTCATCACCTCTTGCAAGACGTCTCCATCCGTAAAAGCTAATGATAGTAACCGCTCTTCATCACCTTTCACCAATTCCTTGGTAGGCAATGGTACAGAGGCCATATCGACAAGTTCAATCTGTCCTTTTTTTACATAGTCTCTAAAATATCTGAAGATACTGCTGTTATCAAGCCACAACGGCAAGGCCAACGCCTTGAGCGCATCATCGCGCTGCGTCTGACTGTGAATATTCGCGATATACGGAAATACGTCCGCCAATACCGCCTGCTTGCCTTCTGTATCATTCGTATCATGCTTGATTAGTGATTCACTTAAAAGATAGTCGAGAGGCTTTACCGCCTGAGCAATAAGCTCTTTAAAGGCTTTCGCCCCGTGATTTCGCACATAATCGTCCGGATCTTTGCCGTCGGGCATGGCGAGAACACGTACCTTAAAGTCCGTATTCTGCAATAATTCAATCGCCCGTGTCGCCGCCTGACGCCCGGCCCCGTCCATATCATAGGCGAGGACGATTTCATCGGCCTGGCGCATCAGGATATGTCCGTGGTCCTTGGTATATGCGGTACCTAGAGAAGCCACCACATTCGTCACCCCCTGATTATGAGCGGAAATAACATCCATATACCCTTCTACAAGAATAGCCTGCTTTTCCTGACGAATCGATTTATAGGCTTTATCAAAAGCGAACAGAATTTTTCCCTTCTCAAAGATTGGGGATTCAGGAGAGTTTAAATACTTCGGAGTGCTGTCATCCATAACACGACCGCCGAAGGCGACTACACGACCCTTTCCGTCCATAATCGGAAACATGACTCTATTTCTGAAGAAGTCGTAAAACTGACCCTTTTGATTCTTTCGAACCAAATTCAACTCCAACAGAATCGAATCCTCTATACCTCGCTCATGAAAAGCGTGATACAGCTTATCCCAGCCGTCAGGTGCAAAGCCGAGCTTAAATTTCTCTATCGTATCCTTTGTAAGGCCTCTCTTTTTTAGATAATCAAGCCCGGGCTTTCCCATGGAGGTCTGGGTCAAACAATTATGAAAAAACGTGGCCGCTAAATCACAAGCTTCATATAGTTTTTTACGCCTTTCATCACGGGCCCGCTGTTCCGGCGACAATTTTGCCTCCGGCAAGGGAATATTCGCTCGATTCGCTAATCGCTCCAATGCCTCCACAAAGGTGAGATGATCAAGCTCCATGAGGAATTTAATGGCATTGCCCGATGCGTGGCAGCCGAAACAATAATAAAACCCCTTATCCGGAGCTACACTAAAGGAAGGCGTCTTTTCATTATGAAAAGGGCAGCAACCCCAATAGTTCTTACCCCGTTTCTTTAAGGCCACATGTTCGGATATGACCGATACAATGTCATTGGCATCTTTTATCTGCTCAATTAATTCATTTTCAAAATACCGACTCATAACCGAACCTCCTTTAGACCCATATATAATATATTCTATATAAAGAGGAAAATTCCTCTTTTCTTTCCATATTAATTGTAACAATTATTTATTATCGACAATATCCATAAGGATAATAATAGGCTGCAATGCGAGCATTGCAGCCTATCTATAACGCCGAAGCGCCTATTATTTTGCGTAATCCACAACGCGAGTTTCACGAATAACCACAACCTTAATTTGGCCGGGATATTCAAGTTCAGACTCGATGCGTTTTACAATATTCCGAACAAGTAATGTTGAATCGGCTTCATCAATCTTATCCGGCTTTACTACAACGCGAATCTCTCGACCGGCTTGAATAGCAAAACATTTTTCAACGCCTTCGAAGGATTCTGCGATTTCTTCCAATTTAGATAAACGTTTTAAGTAGTTTTCTAATGTTTCTCGACGTGCTCCTGGACGGGCAGCGGAGATAGCATCAGCGGCAGCTACTAATACAGCTTCTACAGTTTGGAACTCTTCATCACCATGATGAGCCCCGATACAGTTAATAACTGCTGCACTTTCACGATATTTACGTGCCACATCGACACCGATTTGAACATGAGAACCTTCAAGCTCCCGGTCCAAAGCTTTACCAATATCATGGATTAAGCCACCTCGTTTAGCCAGTGTCACGTCACAGCCCAGTTCAGCTGCCATCAACCCTGCCAAATGAGAGACCTCAATAGAATGTTTCAATACATTTTGACCGTAGCTGGTACGGTATTTCAATCGACCCAAAATCTTGACGATTTCAGGATGTAAGCCATGAACATCAGCCTCAAAAGTTGCCTGTTCGCCGGCTTCTTTAATAGTTTGGTCCACCTCTTTACGAGCCTTACCAACCATTTCTTCAATGCGAGCCGGATGAATACGACCATCGACAATCAATTTTTCCAATGCTATACGAGCCACTTCGCGACGAATAGGATCGAAACCGGATAAAATAACTGCTTCCGGAGTATCGTCGATAATCAAATCAATACCGGTTAATGTTTCAAGAGCGCGAATATTACGACCTTCACGACCGATAATACGTCCCTTCATTTCATCATTCGGCAATGCCACTACGGATACGGTAGTTTCCGCTACATGGTCAGCAGCACAACGTTGGATTGCGGAGGAGATAATTTCTTTCGCCTTTTTCTCCGCTTCATCCTTAGCTTGCTGTTCCATTTCCTTAACCATAATAGCCGTTTCATGACGAATTTCCTGTTCCACGTTAGTTAACAAGATATTCTTTGCCTCTTCAAAGGTCATGCCGGAAATGCGTTCCAGTTCCGCCATCTGTTTCTCATATAGAGCTTCGACCTTTTCACGACTGTGGGCTAAGTCAGCTTCTTTGCGATGTAAAGCTTCCTCTTTGTGTTCAATGTTGTCTAATTTTTTATCCAAAGATTCTTCTTTTTGAAGAATACGACGTTCCATACGCTGTAATTCGGAACGACGGTCTTTATTTTCTCGTTCCACATCGGAACGGAGCTTATGAATTTCTTCCTTCGCTTCTAATAAAGCTTCCTTCTTTTTAGACTCTGCTGTACGCACACCGTTTGCAATGATGCGTTCAGCCTCTTGTTCAGCTTGATTCAGTTTTCCTTCAGCAATATTTTTACGTAAAAAATAGCCTACCCCTAGTCCAATCAGTACCATCACCACTGCAATCAGACTATACTCTAAAATCAGACTCACCTCCTAAATTCTCAATACTTGAGCTTTCATGCTCCTTTTATGCCGTTTATGCATTAAATTGTCTATAAACCTTACCATAAATAATACAAATAAGGCTATATTAATTTTAGACTTGAATGCCCATTCTGTCAAGGTTTAACAGGCTTGAGCGGACGTCTGTAAAAGCCTTTTTCAGTCATAAAAATCATCACATATAATACGAATCGTATGTGTCGCAAAACCTCTGTATTTGAGAAAATTAAAAACTTTTACCCGAGGTGTGACATCCTCTTTTAAAACAGAACCGAATTTTTTCTCCACTACGCGATAGGCCGCCTTTACCTCATCATAAGATGCTATATCCTGCGGTATATCAAGCCCACGAAGTTTCATCTTCTGCTTAATCATATAAACACCGTATTTTTCTTCTTTCATCAAATACGTCAACACCTGTTCCGACAAGCGTTCATCGTTAATATAATCATAATTTCGCAGACGCTCTAACACACATTCGATGACATCATCCGAGATTTGTTTGCGCCGCATTTTTTGAATCAGTTCATAAGAACTCAAAAATCGCTGTGCCAAAAATCGATAAGCCTGATCCATGGCGGCCTGTAATGTTTCATCACTCATAGCGGTTATACTTCTTCGGTCGTGTCTTCACCGATTACATCGAGTTCCTCAGTACCAACGGCTAAGGTATCACGGATGATACGATCGATTTCATCAGCAATTTGAGGATTCTCAGCCAAATATTGTTTTGCCGCTTCCTTGCCTTGACCCATGCGTTCGCCGTTATAGGAATACCATGCCCCGGATTTATTGATGATTTCCATGTTCGTACCGATATCAATAAGTGTTCCCGTCTTGGAGATGCCTTCACCGTACATCAAATCAAATTCAGCTGTTTTGAACGGAGGTGCCACTTTATTTTTAACGACCTTAACCTTTGTACGAGCCCCTACATTTTCATTATTTGCTTTGATAAGCTCGCCCTTACGCACATCTAAACGCACGGAGGAATAGAATTTCAAAGCACGACCGCCCGTTGTCGTTTCAGGATTGCCGAACATAACGCCGACCTTTTCACGCAACTGGTTAATAAAGATAACAACCGTTTTAGACTTGCTGATAATACCGGTTAACTTACGCAATGCTTTACTCATCAGACGAGCCTGCAAGCCTACATGAGCATCCCCCATCTCACCGTCGATTTCCGCTTTCGGCACTAGCGCTGCAACGGAGTCGACAACGACGATATCTACGGCACCGCTGCGAACGAGAGCCTCGGTGATTTCAAGGGCCTGTTCACCATTATCCGGTTGAGAAATCAACAAATTATTGATATCCACACCTAAATTACGCGCATATACGGGATCCATCGCATGTTCCGCATCGATGAAAGCGGCAATACCGCCCTGCTTTTGCGCCTCTGCTACGGCATGAAGCGCAACCGTTGTTTTACCGGATGATTCAGGACCGTAAATCTCAATGACACGGCCACGAGGGAATCCGCCTACGCCGACTGCGATATCAATAGCTAGGGACCCGGACGAAATCACCTCTACATTCATTCGATCCGCCGCTTCGCCAAGGCGCATAATCGCCCCTTTACCGAAATCTTTTTCAATTTGTTTTAACGCGTTATCCAACGCTGCTTGTCTGCCGTCAACAGCCATTCTATTTCCCCTTTTCTGTGATATAAATATAAGCATAATATAATGCAAGTTCTGCCGCACTCTGTCTGATATCTTCACGATTTCCGATCAAATTCGCCTTATGCGCCACCGTACCGTACGGACCGGATATGCCGAACCATACAAGACCTACAGGCTTTTCGGGACTGCCGCCACCGGGGCCTGCAATACCCGTAGTGGACACGGCATATATCGTCTGACCTACAGAGCGCGCGCCCTCAGCCATGGCCTTTGCCACTTCTTCACTGACCGCACCGTATGTCTTCAACATATCCTCAGATACGCCCAAAACACGATGCTTTACATCATTACTATAGGAGATTATCCCCCCCATATAGTATTCACTGCTACCGCTTACATTAGTTAATAGTTTACCGACTAATCCGGCGGTACAGGATTCAGCCGTACTGATTGTAGCACCTTCATCAAGCAAAGTTTTGCCTAAAGTTTCCTCCATGGATACCGATAAATTCCGACCGATACGATTACCTAACCGTTCTCGTATAATCGCATCCCACGGATTAAGTAAAAGCTGCGCCTTTTCCATTGTTTCCGCTTTTGCGGTAATGCGGACCTCGATATAGCCCTTTTTAATAAGTAGCGCAATGGTCGGATTAGATTGACTCTTGATGAGGTCCATCAAGGCCTTTTCCAAATCGATTTCTCGAATATCATATACGCCATAACGATACGATGTCACCACGCCTTGGGAACCGAAACGCCGTTCCAAATATGGAATGACACTTTCCCGGAACATTCCTTTCATCTCACCCGGCGGTCCCGGTAATAAGAAATAAGTCGTATCTCCATCCTCCACCACAACCCCGGGCGCCACGCCTACAGGATTATGAAGAACCTCGGCCCTTTCCGGCAGTTGTGCTTCGCGACGACTTGCATCGGGTACAGCACGGTTCACCCGCTTAAAAAAATCTTGTACCTCCGCCATCGCTTCCAAATTAAACACAACAGGACGACCGATGGAATCGGCCAAGACATTGCGCGTAATATCCCCCTGAGTCGGTCCCAATCCGCCCGTACTGATAACTATATCGGCGCGATGTGCAGCATTTTGAAAGACCTCCGCCATACGCTTCGGATTATCACCTACAACGGACTGATAAGCAATGGTATAGCCTAGTTTATTTAATTCTTGAGCCAACCAGGATACATTGGTGTTCACCGTATCCCCCAGCAATAACTCTGAGCCTGTAGATATAAGTTCTACAATCATCAGAAATCACCTCCACATTCGAATCTATCGAACTGTGTATCAATTAATATCTATATGAGTCTATATGAATTTATATAAACCTATATAACTCCATATTAGAATCTCTAAAGCTCTAGTTGTTTCTGTAAGTCTCCATAAGTTCCTATGAATCTCTATCAAACTTAAAAGATATCATATATTCTACTAACAATAAATCTTATATACTGCTAACAATAGATATAATTACTCTACAACTGTAGCCACCACATCATAGGCAAAGCCCTGTTCCACCTGCACCTTGAGGATATCCCCGGGTTTTATTTGATCGCCGCAGTCCTCGATGTACATATTTCCATCCACATCGGGAGCCTGCGATTTCAAACGCCCCTTAGCGAGTAAGGTATTGTGTTCACCCTCTTCGATTTCCTCAATCATCGCGTAATCAACGGAACCTTCCAGATTTCGATTGTTTTCCTCTGAAATAGCCGCCTGAATGGACATGAGTGTATGATATCGTTCTTCCTTAATATCCTCCGGCACTTGATCTTCTCGAGCACCGGCCGGTGTTCCTTCTTCCTGGGAATATGTAAACACGCCCATATTATCAAACTTGATATCTTTCACAAAATCGCACAATTCTTCAAATTGCTCATCCGTTTCCCCCGGGAAACCGACGATAATGGATGTGCGCAAAGTAATATGTATCGGTGCATTTCTGATTTTCTTCAATAAGCGCTCGATATCACTGCGATCATCACGACGATTCATCTGTTTCAGGATATCATTATTCACATGTTGTAACGGAATATCTACATACTTACAAAGTTTCGGTTCATTGACAATAAGGTCCAGAAGTTCATCGGAAAAGAATGTCGGATACAGGTAAAGCATACGAATCCATTCAATACCGTCCACCATAGTCAATTCTTTCAGCAGATTCGTCAACAACGGTTTTCCATCGTTTAAATCGATGCCATAACTGGTTGTATCTTGAGCGATGAGAACGATTTCCTTAACCCCTGCGGCGGCCAGTCTTTCAACCTCGGTCTTAATAGATTGTATCATGCGGCTACGAAAGGCGCCGCGCACCTTCGGAATAATACAGAATGTACAACCGTTGTTACAGCCTTCGGCAATTTTAACATATGCACTGTAACGCGGTGTCGTCTGTATGCGAGGCATGCGTTCATCATAGATATTAGTAATATTTTCCATGATACAACTGCGATTACCATGCTCAATAGCATTAACCGCAATCATCACCTGATCCCAAGCCCCCGTACCGATGAGGGCATCAATTTCGGGGATTTCCTGAAACAGTTCGTCCTGATATTGTTGACTGAGACATCCGGCTACGATGAGGCCCTTACAGGCCCCATCCTGCTTGTATTGAGCCACTTCAAGAATCGTGTTAATAGATTCCGCCTTCGCTTTTTCGATGAAAGTACATGTATTGACAACGATCAGGTCCGCTTCACTCAAATCCTCCGTAATCGTGTATCCATTATCCTTCAACAGACCCAGCATTACCTCTGTATCCACTAAATTTTTAGCACACCCCAGGCTGACATACCCTAGCAATTTACTCATCTATATTCTTTCCACCTTTTACATTCAGATCATGTCTTACATCATTCCACACAAAATAAAAGTGACTACTATACTAACAGCAATCTCTCAATTATCCCATACTGTTTTACACTAGTTATTCCTTACGGAATCGAACCTGACTGACCCAATGATTTAATAGTAACTTTTTACCTTCCATGGTATAACCGCCATTTACAGGCCATAAAACAAGGTCATGTTCAAGAGAATCCTTCGGCTCGATGAGTTCCGGATTCGTAAACATATAAGTGAAGTTATTATCCACCATAAACTTCGCAGTTTTTGTGGATAATAGCCAATTGATAAATTCAACACTATCGTTCTTATGCTTAGAACTCTTCAGCACGGCCCCGCCTGTCACATAATAGGACGTACCGTCTACGGGATAGATAATCTTTATAGGATAGCCTTGATGTACATATTGAGTCGCATCAGAAAGATTCCCGATACCGATATTTGTTTCACCTAAAGCCGTTAATCTGATAGGTGTTGACAGGAATTTAGCATGTTGCACCACATGGGGTTTCAAACTGTATAAATACGCCAACGTTTCCGGCTCACCTTTATACTCAACCATATTGTAAAGCAGATTAGCCGCATTTTGAGACGCCACAAAGTCCGTCATAATCACGGACCAGTCACCTTGTTTCGCCAATGTATCCCAAGTGGTAATATATTTACCTATACCATTGTAAAAGCTTTCATTTTGTACAAATACGACAGGATCATACCAAAGACCGACCCAATAACCGTTAGGATCCTTCAGATTATCTCTGACCTCATCACTATGTTCATTTACGATAGGTACATATTTCCCGTTGTTGGTACCGATAACAAGATTATCTTCAGACGTCAACACCACATCTCCGGACGTATCCGCCAATGGTGATGCTGTACGTTGCGCCATTTGTTCCTCCGTAAGAGGCAGAATCGTCACCTTAACATTTTGTTCTTCCTGATATTTTTCGGCCAACAAGCTCGTTAAACTATTAGGAAGATCCGTATATACGGTGATTTCTCCGCGAACGGGCTGTTTCGCCTGCTCCAGTTGTTCCTGATGATAATAATATCCACCATAACCTAACATGGCAATCACAAATAGGGCCAATATCCCCGGTGCAATCCATCGTTTCATATATGCCTCCCCTAAGACATAAATTATCTACTCTTTCGTTTAGCTCCTGTACGTGTATTCTGTCCGGAGCTGTTACTGTTCCGTCCGGTCGCTCTGTCGCATTTTTTTACATTAGATTTCATCTTATGATTAAAACGTCCTCCGGAATTATGTTGACCATTACGACGCTCATTATTTCGTCCAATCGGTCTAGGCGGTATTAAACATTCGGGACCGAATCCTATCAGATCGCGACGATTGGCTTCGATCAAAGCTTCCTTCACCAAATCATAATTTTCAACATTCTTGAACTGCATTAATGCTCGTTGTTTCGCCTTATCCCGACCTTTTTTCGCCACATATACAGGTTTTCCGTCAAGAGGGTTTATTTCCGTATAATACATACACGTAGACAAACTCCCCGGTGTAGGAATAAAATCCTGCACCTGTTCCGGATACATATGGTGATCTCGTAAAAACTCGGCTAACTCAATAGCATCCTCCAGAGAGCATCCCGGATGAGAGCTCATAAAATAAGGAACTAAATACTGCTTTTTACCGAGTTTTTGATTAGCTTCTTCAAACCAGGACTTAAAGAGTAAAAACTCTTCTTTGCCGGCCTTGCCCATCATTGTCATCACGCGTTTTGATACGTGTTCAGGGGCCACTTTCAGCTGTCCGCTCACATGAAACTCGCAAAGTTCCCGTACAAAATCCTTATTATTGTCCGCCAATACATAATCATAACGTAGTCCGGATCGGACAAATACCTTTTTAACGCCTTTCAGCTTGCGCAATTTGCGCAATAATGAAATGTAGTCATCGTGATTGGTATTCAAATTTTCACAAGGTTCGGGAGCAGCACAGGTACGTCCTTTACAAGCACCGAACACGGCCTGTTTATCACATGCCAGATGTCTGAAATTTGCGGTCGGCCCACCCACATCATGAATATATCCCTTGAAGTTATCCATGTTAATCATCGTATGAGCCTCATTGATTAAGGACTCATGACTGCGATTCTGAATAATTCGCCCCTGATGATTTGTAATGGCACAGAATGAACAGCTGCCAAAACAGCCGCGATGACTGACGAGACTGAACTGTACTTCACTCAACGCCGGCACGCCGCCCTTATCATCGTATTTAGGATGCCATTTACGGGTGTATGGCAGGTTATAAACACTATCCATTTGCTCCTGCGTTAACGGTAAAGCCGGTGTATTCTGAATGAGATAGCGGTCTCCATGCTTCTGCACTACCGTCTGTCCGTAAAACGGATCCTGTTCATCATATTGAATCCGGAATGCATCGGCAAAATCCATTTTATCGGCTTTCACAGATTCAAACGAAGGACATTCTACATACTCCAGCATGGGAATATCCTTGGACATATAACAGATGCCTCGAATAGATGCTAAGGATTTTTTGAACTGTCCCTTGTCAAGTGCATCGGCAAGTTCCGCAACCTGTAGTTCCCCCATGCCATACACAAGCACATCCGCCTTGGAATCTACCAGAATGGACCGGCGCACCGTATCAGACCAGTAGTCATAATGAGCAAAACGTCGCAACGATGCCTCAATACCACCGATTATAAGCGGCACATCACTAAAGGCTTCCTTCATGCGATTCGCATACACCAAGGTAGCTCTGTCAGGTCGATGGCCCGGCTCTCCTCCCGGAGAATAATCATCTTCGCGACGCACCTTCTTTGCCGCCGTGAATTTATTGAGCATCGAATCCAGATTACCTGCGGTCACAAGGGATGCCAGACGCGGCTTTCCCAGCTTTTTGAAAGCTGATACATCATTCCAGTCAGGTTGAGCTATAATGCCTACGCGATAACCTTTAGACTCCAGGTATCGGCCTATAACCGCCGGAGCAAAAGACGGATGGTCTACATATGCGTCCCCGCTGATGAGGACAAAATCCAACTCAGTCCATCCCCGTTCCCGCATTTCAGAAGGCTCTGTTACCAAAAATCTACCCATTGATTACGCAAATGCCTTTCTATTATTCCTCAACCATGTTCAGAATAAAAATAACCATAATAAAAATACAGCCATACAGAGCAGAATCACGCCTAAAATAATGCGCTCCTGTACGATAGAGCGCTGTCGTTTACGCTGACGCGTTTCCAATGACATACGCTTTTTAGTCGTCTGGTATTCCGCATATTCGCTCTGTACCAATGTAGGCTTCGACTGTACCTTATATCTCGACACGGGGCGTACAGAAAACGTATCTATATCACCGACCTGATTTTGATAGGCCGTTACCAGTCGATCACCATCTAAATCCAGATAATTCCCGTAATTTCGTATAAAACCTTTTACATAGACCCGTCCGGGAATCACATCATAATTTCCGTCTTCGATAGCCTCTAAATAGGTAGTTTTAATATGTAGCGCCTGTTCTACATCTTTAAAAGTTAAATTACGTCGCACCCGTTCCCGGCGTAATTCTTCGCCTAATTCAGCCATACTCCATCCTTTCCGAATCTATGTAGTCGATACACTTCCTAATCAAAGATCATATGAAAGCATAATTCCATTAAAAAAACTATAAAAAGAACGATTTAAATCATTTATCACAAACAGCAATCTATTCTTCCGAATGGTCATCCGAGAAATATCGAGCTTTCGCCTGTTCAGGACTCATCAATATCTCTCTTGCTTTACTGCCCATGCTAGGACCTACAATTTTAAGATCCTCCATCGTATCCACAAGTCGGGCCGCCCGCGTATATCCGATGCGAAATCTACGTTGCAGCATCGATACCGATGCTTGTCCCGATTCCATAACGAGATTTACGGCGCGTTCCAAGAGTTCATCGCGATATATATCCTCGCCGTCGGACGATTGATTATCGGAATCCTTTTCCGCCTCCTGTGTCACAGTTTCATCGTATTCAGGTTCACGTTGTGCTTTCACAAATTCTACTAATTTCTCTACCTCATCATCTGAGATAAATGCCCCCTGTATACGAATCGGCTTGTTCGCACCGATCGGCGCAAAGAGCATATCCCCTTTACCGAGCAGCTTTTCAGCACCCGCCATATCAAGAATGGTACGGGAGTCAATTTGAGATCCTACGGCAAAGGAAATACGGCTCGGCACATTCGCCTTGATAGAACCGGTAATAACATTGACGGATGGACGTTGTGTGGCGAGAACCATGTGTAGCCCTGCAGCACGTGCCATCTGTGCCAAACGGCTGATAGATTCCTCTATATCATCCGGCGCCGTCATCATAAGATCCGCTAACTCGTCGATAATGATAACGACCAACGGCATGGCCGTCTTCGGATGAAGCTCATTATACCGTTTAATATCTCGTACACCGGTAGCCGCAAATGTTTTATACCGCGCTTCCATTTCTCGTACGGCCCAGCGCAATACGGCGGCCGCCTTTTTCATGTCCGTCACGACCGGTGCCATCAAATGAGGAATACCATTATATACGGACAATTCGACCATTTTAGGGTCAATGAGAATCAGTTTAACCTCTTCCGGTTTACGGCTGAAAAGAATACTGGAAATGAGCGTGTTTACACAAACGGATTTACCGGAACCCGTTGTCCCGGCCACCAGTAAGTGAGGCATTTTTGCCAAATCCGTAATGACCGGCTTACCCGCAATGTCCTTACCAAGCCCTACAGGAATACCTCCTCGGGCGTCCTTAAAGTCGCTACAGTCCAGTACGTCCCGCAAATGAACAGCCTCTGTCGTCTTATTCGGCACCTCTATACCGATAGCGGATTTACCAGGAATCGGAGCCTCCATACGTATATGTTGAGCCGCAAGATTTAAGGCGATATCATCGGTCAAATTGACGATACGACTCACCTTAACACCTTGAGCCGGTTCAATTTCATAACGTGTTACCGTCGGTCCCTGAGTGGCATTGACCACCTTAGCCGTAATGCCGAAACTGCTCAAGACGTTTTCAAGCAACATCGCATTATGAGCCACTTCATCACCGCTAGTTTGACTCCCCTTCCCTTTCGATAAGATATCAAGACTAGGGAAGTGATATGGCCGATCATAAGTACGGTGGATATGTCCCTCCTTAGACACCGCCACTTGTGCCGTATCCTCCGTAGTACTTGCGATGGACGGCACATTCAGAGTCATACCGGACATTCCTGCACCGGCACTGACCGAGCGGGCTGCGGCACCTGTACCCGGTACAGCGGAAACAACATTCACCGCAGAAGATTCATCATCAAATTCTTCATCAGGTACATATGCATATTCCTCATCAGGGGTATATATATAATCATCATCGTCCGATGGATCAACAGCTTCACCATGCTGTGCATCACCGGAGGCTACCGATATATCCGCCAAGGTTTCAGCGGCGCGATTTCGCGCCTCCAATTCAGCTAATTCCTTCCATGAAGAAGGTTGACCTGATGTAGCGGACGCTATTTCATCTGTTGGTGTAGCTGCTTCAAAATCATCTTCAAACGGATACTCCTCAACCTCTGACGGAGTTGTTGCACCGCGTTCTTCCAGGCCGTGCAACGCCTGATCCGCGGCCTCGGAAAATCGCATATCCTTCTCCCGATTATATGCTTTTCGTTGAGCCGCATCCTTGCGTTGTTCATTCCAGTCATCGAAGACTTCTTTCGCAACAGCCACTTTTTCAGCAGCCACTTCCTTCGCCACATCAAAGCCGACCTGTGTTTTATCTACCGCTTTTTGCAGGCCGTTGCGCAACGACAATCGCGTAACGATGAGACCGAAGCACAATAGAAGAACCGCATCCATGATGATGGCCCCCACATTGCCCAGAAGGGTACGCAAGAAGGTCGCAATAGCACCACCTACAACACCGCCTTGATCCGCTAATTGCGTGGTCAACAATTCCTGTCCCTCAGGCACGCGCCATAACGGAACAAGTGCCAATAGAAACAAGAAAAATAAGGCCATCGCAATGCCGCGCTTTGTAACGGATACAAAGGTACCGTGATACAATAGTCGCCACCCGATCCAGAGTACGCATAGACATGGTACGATACCGCCTAAACCGAAGCCATATTTAAATATTCCCGTTACGATGTCCCCGACTACACCGAGTTCCGCACCGAAAAAGCCCAACAAGGAAATAACGGCAAAGGCTATCACAATTAGGCCCTTCACCTCATTGCGAACTGAAAAGCCCGCCGAGTTCTGCTTTGATGTTGTTCGCTTGCGCTGTGCAGTACGCTTTTTTCTGGTGGAAGTATTTTCTTCTGCCATAAATCTATACAAACCCCTTACTTATATAATATTACTGATGAATAAACTATCATTATATTATACCATATATCGAAGTATTTATTTAATTTCTGCGACGTTCTTCCCAGTCCTGAATCAATTCCGCTTCTTTACCGCGTTTAATACCTTCATAATACACGGCATTCTTTAACGGTGTCGGCAGATATTGTTGCTGCACATAACCGTTAGGGTAATTATGAGCATATTTATAAGACTGTCCATGACCGAGCTTACCGGCACCGCTATAATGACTATCCTTTAAATGGTCAGGCACTTGACCGCAATCCTTATGACGCACATCGGAAATCGCCGCATCAATTCCCATATAGGCGGAGTTACTCTTTGGCGCCAGCGCCACATAACAGGCCGCTTCAGATAAAATGATGCGAGCCTCCGGGAAGCCTACCATATGCGAAGCTTGCGCCGCTGCATTTGCAAGGATGAGCGCCTGAGGATCAGCCAGGCCGACATCCTCTGCAGCGCAGATAACGATACGGCGAGCGATAAAATTAGGATCCTCTCCGGCCTCGATCATGCGTGCTAAATAGTACAATGTCGCCTGTACATCCGACCCGCGCATACTTTTAATAAAGGCGGAAATCGTATCATAATGACTGTCGCCCTTCTTATCATATGTATAAATACGGCGACCGACGACCTTTTCAAGAATCTCAATGGTAATAGCCCCTTCATCGGGTACCATGGCGGCGGCCTGTTCCAATATGTTAAGCGCCATCCGTCCGTCTCCGTTTACGAAAATGCCTATATCCTCCAATACCGCATCCGTTACATTGAGCCTACGTTTTCCAAGGCCTACCGTTTCATCGGTAACGGCACGTCGCAATATCTGCCGTATAGCTTGCGGAGTAAGAGCCTCCAGCGTGATAAGACGCAATCTTGATAATAATGGACGATTGACTTCAAAAAAAGGATTTTCCGTGGTGGCCCCGATAAGGATAATCGTGCCGTCCTCCACACACGGTAGTAACACGTCTTGTTGACTTTTATTAAAACGATGAATTTCATCGAGAAATAAAATTGTTCGCTGCTGCAATGACCTTACGCGTTTACGGGCATCCTCTATGATGTTGCGCAACTCCGCAATACCCGCATTTGTAGCATTTAAATTGACAAAGTGACTGTGACTCACCTTCGCGATGATTCCCGCCAATGTAGTCTTACCCGTACCGCACGGTCCATAAAAAAGCATAGACGGAATCGTATCCTTTTCTACCATAGCGCGCAAAAAAGTACCCTTTCCTACCGCCTTTTCCTGACCATATAAATGATCCAATTCAGTCGGGCGCATGCGCACCGGTAACGGTTCATACACATTCGTTTGCGGCGTATCAAATAAACTGTCCATCATATCACCTCACTTTGTCACACAGAATTTCAAATCAAAAAAAGCCCCACCATGCCGTAATGTACCGCGTTTTGATCCTGCAAGGGCAGGTGGGTGTCCTCCTCATCCTGCAGTTGTCCCGTAAGGGCGTAACGTTCAGACGAGAGTTCAGACTCCCAAAGTAAATGTGTTGGCTCAAAACTGCGATATCACACGCACATGGCAGGGATACCTTATACATAAATAGTATCAGAAAGATTAGGCATTTACAAGTCTTGACATTTCAAATTCATGTAATTCTTGCCTATATTTTTACACTAATTTTTCTTCACCTAAATCTGTTTTAATATGTAATTCTTTTAATTGTTTCAATTCCACTTCGGACGGTGCCTGACTCATGATATCGCTCGCACTTTGTGTCTTAGGGAATGCAATTACATCGCGAATGGATTGACGTTTGGCCATCAACATTACCAAGCGGTCGAGACCGAATGCACACCCCGCATGAGGCGGTGCACCGTATTGGAATGCGTCAAGCATGAAACCGAATTTGGATTTCGCTTCCTCTGAGGACAAACCGATAGCGGCAAATACTTTTTCCTGTACGTCGGATTGATAAATACGTAAGGAACCGCCACCGATTTCGACGCCGTTCAATACCATATCATATGCGATAGCTTTCACGCTGCCCGGATCGGACTGTAATTTATCAAGGTCTTCATGGCGAGGCATCGTGAACGGATGGTGCATTGCAACGTAACGTTTTTCATCTTCATTATATTCGAACATAGGGAAATCCGTCACCCATGTGAAAGCCAGTTTATCTTCGTCAATCATGTTCATACGACGAGCCATTTCAAGGCGTAATTCACCCAATGCACGAGCTACCGTGGCAGGTTTATCGGCGATCATCAATACAAGGTCGCCACCCTTAGCGCCCATTTTCTCACCGATGCTGCGAATCGTATCTTCACCTAGGAATTTCATGATCTGAGATTTGATGGAACCGTCTTCGTTAAAACATGCCCATGCAAGGCCTTTAGCGCCATAACGATTTACATATTCAACAAGATCGTCAAGTTCACGGCGAGGAATCCCCGCATCACCAGGCACGACGATACCTTTTACGATACCACCGTTATCGATTACGGAGCGGAATACTTTAAACTCAGTATCTTTCACCAATTCGGTAACATCCGTAAAAGCCATATCAAAGCGAAGGTCCGGCTTATCGGAACCGTATTTATCCATCGCTTCATCCCACGTAATGCGAGGCATAGGCAAGGAGATTTCTTTACTTAACGCCGTTTTAAATACATGAGCGATCATCTCTTCGAGCAATGCATAAATATCTTCTTCATCAACAAAGGACATTTCCAAGTCCAGCTGAGTAAACTCAGGTTGACGGTCCGCGCGCAAATCTTCATCGCGGAAGCAGCGAACGATTTGGAAATATTTTTCATACCCCGCCACCATCAGGATTTGTTTAAAAATCTGTGGGGACTGAGGCAAAGCATAGAATGTACCTGCATTCACACGGGACGGCACGAGATAATCACGAGCCCCTTCCGGTGTGGACTTGGTAAGCATCGGTGTTTCAATTTCCAAGAAATCACGACTGTCGAAGAAATCGCGCATCGCCTTTGTCACCTTATGACGCAATATCAGGTTACGTTGCATTTCAGGACGGCGCAAGTCGAGATAACGATATTTCAAACGGATATTTTCATCCACGTCGATATCATCTTGAATATAGAAAGGAGGCGTTTTAGAGGAATTCAACACGCGCAACTCCTCGCAGAACATTTCGTATGCCCCTGTCGGAAGGTTCGGATTTACCGCATCCGCATCGCGTTTTGTGATTTTACCGCGCACACATAGCACATATTCATTGCGAACATCCTCCGCTTTGTGGAACGATTCCACATTATGATCAGGAGATGCGACTACTTGTACTACACCGGAACGATCGCGTAAATCCAAGAAAATCAATCCGCCGTGGTCACGACGACGTTCCACCCAACCACATAATACGACCTCTTTACCTACCTCCGCTTCGGAAATAGTGCCACAACCGTGTGTACGGTGTAAGCCTTGCATTGTTTCCATTCTAATTGTCATCCTTTCACCAAAGAAGTTATACGTTCAGCCACTGTATCAAGAGATACAGTCTCTTGTTCACTAGTATCCATGAATCGAATTATGGCTTCTTTACGAACCAATTCATCATCACCCAATATAATAACATATTTCGCATTAATTTTGTTAGCGTATTTTAATTGAGCCTTCATGCTCTTGCCCTGTCCGTCCATCTCAACCGTCACATATTTATCGTGCAGTTCCTGACAAATTTTGAAAGCCTCCACCTTCGCCGCATCCCCGAGAGCCACAACGAATACGGACGGTTCCAATTCAGGCTCCGGTAATAAGTTCTGCTTTTCAAGGGCCAGCAGCAATCGTTCCATGCCCATCGCAAACCCGATAGCCGGTGTGTGAGGACCGTCAAGTTCCTCCACGAGTCCGTCGTAACGACCGCCGCCGGCAACGGCACTCTGAGCCCCAAGCGGCGTATACTGCACCTCAAAAGCGGTTTTCGTATAGTAATCAAGGCCGCGTACCAGGCGTGGATTCAATGTATACTGCACATCGGCGGCACTCAGATACGTCTTCAGTTCCTCAAAATGATCATGACATTCAGCACATAAGTGCTCATGAATTTCCGGAGCTCCTACAGACAGAGCTTTGCAGGTTTCATTTTTACAATCCAAGATGCGCAACGGATTTTTATATAGACGATCCTGACAGTCGCTGCATAATTGATCTTTCTTCGGTTCAAAGAAAGCGATTAATTTCTCACGATACGCAGGTCGACAGTTAGGACAGCCTACGGAGTTAACCTCTACATTCAGGTCTTTAAGACCGAAATCTTTCAATAACTGAACAACCATACAGATAACTTCGCTGTCCACCACAGGCAATTGAGAGCCCAGCACCTCCGCACCGAACTGGTGGAACTGGCGATACCGGCCTGCTTGCGGTTTATCATGGCGGAACATGGGTCCCATATAGTACCACTTCGTCAGGCCCTCTTTTCCGTACACCTTATTTTCCAAGTATGCGCGTACAGCGGATGCCGTATTTTCAGGTCGCAGCGTAAAGCTGGAGCCGCCGTCATCTCCGGTGGTAAAGGTATACATTTCCTTTTGCACCACGTCCGTCGTTTCCCCGATGCCGCGCAAGAATAATTTCGTATCTTCAAAGGCAGGTGTGCGGATTTCATTGAACCCGTACACTTTACAAATATCGCGCATACGTTGTTCAATATAGTGCCAGTTCTTCATCTGCTCCGGCAAGAAATCTTGTGTACCTCTCGGTTTCTTAATAGCCATTACACAACCTCCCAAAATTTTTCACAAATCTTATGACGTTTTTCCAATAACGCATCAATGGTGTCGCAGTACGCATCCACATTCTTCGGCATATGCTGCTTCAGCTGTCGATACGCCGGGGCCCGCATCCACTTGGACGAGCTGCCCGGTCCGATGGATAAAATACACTGTCGCTCCTCCATGATTTGAATATTATACCTGCAGGCCTTACCCGGCAATGTATAGCCGATATTTTCCAACTGTCCCCTCATATATTGCTGGCGATATAGATAATACGGAACATATCCGGCCGCTTCGAGACGCTCCTTACCGTATTGCACCATTTCAGCCACTACATCTTCATGAGGAATCCGGTCTTGCATATTCAAATCATATAAAGGACTGCCACGCTTTAATGCTAATGTATGAATTGTAACATTTTCCGGCAGATTTTGACATACATAATCCATATTCTCAATCATATGCTCCATCGTCTGGCCCGGCAGACCGGCGATAAAATCCATATTGACCGCAAATGGTGTATGTACTTTCACATATTGCAGCAAATCATCGATATCCTGAGTCGTATGCCCGCGCCCGATATATCGCAAGATATCATCCTGCATGGTCTGCGGATTAATGCTGATTCGATTTACACCGGCAGAGAGCATGGTCTTTAATTTTTCCGGCGTTACCGAATCGGGACGCCCCGCCTCAACGGTAAACTCATGACCGTCCGGAACGAGGATTGTCAATTGCCGTAACACATGGTGAAAGTCTTCATTTCCCAGCACCGTCGGCGTACCGCCGCCCATATACAGAGAATCCACGGTAAGTCCGTACTCGTCAACAATCGATTTCATATCCTTCATATCGAGATGCAATGCGCGCAAAAAAGCAGACTTATCCTTGTATTCCTGATAGATGCCAAAAGGAAACGAACAGTATACACAGCGGGTATCACAAAAGGGAATACCGCAGTACACACTTACCGTTTTATCGTCGGCAGATTCTAAAAAGGGACGTTGATAAGCACCGATAGCCGCCAGTGTTTTGAGCTTTTCCATAGACACAGAAAACTCGTCCCTGATGTGACGAGTCGCTGTGTGAATGGATTTATATGTATCTATATATTTATGCAAAAGCTTGGTAGGTCGTACACCTACCATGGTACCCCACGGTGCTTCCACAGGCAAACCTTGGTATTCACGTAGAAAACGAAGCAGGGCTTGACCGATATGACGACGTCCCATCGATGTAAGAGGACCTTCAAAGGACTCGATACGGTCATCGATAGAAACAGTCAACACATATCGTTGACCATCCTCGTGACCTTCAAGTCGCACGTCCGGATTGTCTCTGTTCGAAAAAAGACCGGCCGCACCACAGTTGTGGGCTACCACGGAGCCTAATGGCAAAGGCCCCGTATATAGATATCCGTTAAGCATGATGAGTCATGCGGTCAAGCTTTTCAAGTTCCGCCTCAGTCATGTGAGCCTGACAGTCACTGCAGTATCCGTAAACTTTCAATTGATGGTCAATGGTGCGGAAATTCAATTTCTTTGCGATGATGGATTCCAATGTTTCGAGCATATCATCTTCAAACTCGGATACCTTGCCGCATTTTACACAGATCAAATGATGGTGGAAATGCGCAAATTCTTCGTCGTTCAATTCATAACGGTTGCGACCGTCACCGAAATCGAGGCGTTTTAACAAGTCGAGTTCCGTAAAGAGATCCAACGTTCTGTAAATTGTAGCCAGTCCGATGTCCGGTGCCACCTCTTTGACCAATACATACACGTCCTCTGCGCTCAAATGATTTTCTTCAGCATCGATAAAAGCTTGTAAAATCGTCTGACGTTGTGTCGTCAATTTGTACTTTTTGTCTTTGATGCGTTCTTTTAATTTTTCTAATGTCGTGTTCATTCTAATTACCCCTTTTACTCATTAAAAATTAGAATACAATTCATCGGCCCTACTCACCGACGAACGGATTGTATTGTTTTTCATAGGCCACGGTAGTTTCAGGCCCATGGCCCGGATAGACAATCGTATTATCAGGCAGTTTATACAGTTGAGCTCTGATCGATTCCATCAATGTCTCATACGATCCGTTCGGAAAATCCGTACGACCTACGGAGTCTTTAAAGAGTGTATCCCCTGCGAAAACAATGCCGTCCATATAATAGCATACACCGCCCGGTGTATGTCCCGGTGTCTCCAATACCTCAAGATTAATATCACCGCACTCGATATGATCACCTTGGTGCACTTCAATGATATCCGCTTTTACAATGATAGGTGTCGGATTACTGTAAACACTTAAATTAAGCTCCGGATCCGATAGATATGGAACATCCGCCGCATGTATATACACGGGCACATGATAAGCATCGACAATAGCCTGTACCCCTCCGATATGATCACCATGACCATGTGTGAGGAGAATCGCCTTCGGTTTCAAATCATGTTTTTTTAGCGCCTCCATCACCTGCGAAGTACCGGGATCTATGATGAAAGCTTCACCTACCGCCTTGTCACCGATGACATAGCAGTTTGTCCCGAACGAACCTAATGGCATGCGCATGAGTACTACATTCTGTTCTCCCATCAAGCACCTCCTTTGCTGCGTTGCACCGTATACACTTCCCGGATGCGACGCAACTTGGTCATAACAAAATCGAGCTGTGAAATATCTCGAATATCTACAACGAGATTTATGGTTACATTTTTTGTAGATTCCTGAACCTTAGCATTCATGTTGGTTATGGTGATTTTCAATTCTGAAAGTACTGCCATAACCTCCATAAGTATACCGGTTCGGTCATAAGCATGAATTTCGATACCGACATGAAAGGATTCACCGGACGACTCATCCCACGACACTTCAATCATACGTTCCAGATCTTCAGGCGTATGACCGATGCTCGTACAATCGGAACGGTGAACGGAAATTCCCCTGCCCCGCGTGATATAACCGATGATATCATCACCCGGTACAGGATTACAGCACTTCGCCATTCTGACCATGAGACCCGATTCGCCTTTTACGAGAACGCCCGTACCGTTCTTCGATTTTTTTGGACTGTGCGATTTAAGCTTCTCGATGATTTGTTCCGTACTGCGTTTGGAATTCTCCACCTCTTTGGATTTTTTATATAGTTCCACGAGACGAAGCAAAACGGTGCTTACCGGCATGCCTCCATAACCGCAGGCGGCAAACAGTTCCTCCTCGGTTCCCGATTTTAACTGTTTAACGACCTGTTGAATGCGATTGTCCGCACAGAGTTCCTTCCAGTTATAATTGAGGCGCTTCGCCTCCCGTTCGAGAGCTTCCAGCCCCTTTTCAATATTTTCCTCTTTATTTTCGCGCTTGAACCAATTGCGGATTTTACTCTTACTTTCAGATGAGCCTACGATATTAAGCCAGTCAAGACTCGGTTTACCCGTTTTCGACGTAATAATATCGACGATATCCCCGTTTTGCAACGTGTAATCGAGAGGCACAATCTTGCCGTTTACCTTGGCCCCTACGCAGCGATGTCCTACATCTGTATGAACGCGATATGCAAAGTCAAGCGGTACGGAACCGATCGGCAGTTTTACTACATCGCCCTTCGGCGTAAATACGAACACTTCACCGGAGAATACATCGAGTTTCAATGCATTGACGAGTTCTTTCGGATTGCTCGTATCCTGCCATTCCAGAACTTGTCTTAACCAGGCGACCTTCTGATCGAAATCCTTATCACCGCCCTTGTTGCCCTCTTTATAGCGCCAATGAGCGGCTACACCGTATTCCGAAACGCGATGCATTTCCCATGTACGGATCTGGATTTCCACGGGTTGCCCCATCGTACCGATAACCGTAGTATGTAACGATTGATACATATTCGATTTCGGCATGGAAATATAATCTTTGAAGCGATACGGCAACGGTTTCCACAAGCTGTGAGCGATGCCGAGCACCGCATAGCAATCAGGAATGCTGTCGACGATAACCCGAACCGCCAGCAAATCATAGATTTGAGACAAATCGCGATTATCTTTCTTCATTTTTTTATAGATACTGTAAAAGTGCTTTGGACGACCTTTAATATCCGCCTTGATATGAGCTTCACCGAGGGCCTTCGTGAGCTGATTCATCGTGTCGTTTACGATATCTTCACGGGCCTGTCGTTTCTGCTTCATCTGATCTACCAGATCGTAATACTTTTCAGGTTCCAAATAGCGGAAGGATAAATCTTCCAACTCCCACTTCACATTGAAAATCCCCAATCGATGTGCAAGGGGTGCAAAAATTTCAAGCGTTTCCCGGGCAATGCGTTTCTGCTTGTCGCTGCGCATGTGCTTCAAAGTCCGCATATTATGCAATCGGTCACCCAATTTGATAACAACGACACGCACGTCTTTTGCCATGGCCAAAATCATCTTCCGGTAATTTTCCATCTGCCGATCTTCTTTTGTCTCGTACTGGAATTGGTTTAACTTCGTTACGCCATCCACGAGAAAAGCTACTTCGGAGCCGAACAGTTTCTCCACATCTTCCTTCGTATACGACGTATCCTCCACCACATCATGCATGAGGGCCGCCATCAATGTAACATGATCGATTTGCAGATGTGCCAGGATATTGGCCACCGCCAACGGATGCATGATATACGGTTCTCCGGAAGCTCTGAACTGGCCTTCATGAGCTTTATCCGCCAATTCAAAGGCCTTCATGACGAGTTTACACTCATCATCGGATAAATACGTATGAATATAATCCATAAATTCAGACAAAGCTTTTTCCTTATTAAAGGTCCCCGGTTCCACCAGCACTTTGCCTTCTTCATTTACAATTGTCATAATGTCACCCCCTATCTACTATAGGTGAGAAATGTTACGGATGTGACAAGATCTAATTTTCCTTCGACGGTATTCCACCGCAACATAAGTTGACCATCATCACTTGTATATTCCTTAATAATGCCGAGTTCTTTAAATACATCTAAAGAGGCCAAGGCACTGCGATTATTCTGTTCTGCCGGCTTACGGCGTAAAATAGCCTGTTCCACATGATAAACAGATTGGCTGTTCCCGCGCATGGAATGCTTCACGATAACGTACATTTGACGCAGGCCTTCTGCGGTCAGGCTGATAGGTTCCTCCGTGATCGGTTCTATATCCTGAATCATGAGTTGCGGGGACACGGTACCTTGCCATTCATTTTTCTGCAGTGAAAAGGCTACTTTCACCTTTGTCCCTACAAATATCGATTTAAATAATTCAGGTCGATTCCAGGCAATGGCATCCAAAGTGCCCCTGGTGGTCTCCAAAATCACCTTGCAGTGAGTCTTCAGTTGCCCCATAAGCATAATATCCTGTACAACGGCTTCCATAACGGCAAAAACAGGTGTGCTGTTCGCCATTCCGTACGGTTCCAACGCGGATATGCTGTCTATGATGTCCACATCGATGTCATCCACAGGCAGTTCCGCATCAATGGAGACAACCGGAACATATTCGTCATCATCTATCGTACGCTTACAGTATTCCGTCAGACGACTGCGCAATTCATCGATGCGATTCGCATCGATGCTGAACCCTGCGGCAGCCGCATGACCGCCGAACTGAATGAGTATATCCTCACAGGATTTCAACGCATCGTAAATATTAAAACCGTCAATACTGCGGCAGGACCCCTTCCCTACGCCGTCATGAATGCTGATGACCAATGTAGGCTTGTAAAATTCCTCCACCAATCGGGAAGCCACAATTCCTATTACGCCCGGATGCCACGCCTCACCAGCTACGACGGTTACATAATCAGCCTCATGGCCTTGATTCAACACGTCGATGCGAGCCTGTTCATAAATATTACGCTCCAACTCTTGCCGTTCCCGATTCGTCTCATTTAATTCCTCTGCAATCGCTTCGGCCACGTCGCTATCATCAGTCACCAATAATTCTACGGCGCGTGTGGCGTGTGTGACACGTCCCGCTGCATTTAAACGCGGCGCCAACGTAAAACCGATATGACCGGACGTGATATTTTTTTCATGCAACCCCGCCACATCAATGAGTTTATGAATGCCCAGATTAGGATGCTCATTCATCTTCTCAAGACCGGCTTTCACGATGACCCGATTTTCCCCGACAAGAGGCACCACATCGGCAACGGTTCCCAGAGCCACGATGTCGAGATCATCTAGGTACCATTCGCCATGCTGCGTGAGCCATAAGGCCTGACATAATTTAAAAGCCACACCTACGCCGGATAAATTCTTATCCGCATAAGGGCAATCCTTCTGCTTATGATTGATCACCGCCTTGGCACGAGGAATTCTATCCGGCGCCGTATGATGATCCGTAATAATTATATCGAGCCGGTCGCGAACGGCCTCCACGATATCATATGAGCTGATACCGCAGTCAACGGTAATAACAAGCGCCGTTCCCTGCTCCACGAGATGCTCAAGAGCCTCTAAATTTAAACCGTAACCTTCACTTTGTCGTTCCGGTATATAATAACTCACATTGGCATGTAAACGCCCAAAAAAACGATATAACAGAGATGTCGCCGTAATGCCGTCCACATCGTAATCACCATAAATCACGATGGGCTTATTGTTCTCTAACGTCTTCTGGATCAACGCAACGGCGATATCCATATCCTTCAACGTAAACGGATCCAATAAATCAGCTAAATTACCCGTTAAAAAACGGCGTCCTTCATTGACATCGATGTGACGATTCACCATTAGCTTTGCTACGATAGGATTTACACCAAGTTCACGGATTAAGATATTCTCTTGTTCTGTATCCCCCGACGAGAGTCTCCAACGTTTCTTTCTAATCATCACATGCCTCAACAATTTATAATCAATATCATTCTCTGATTTAACGTATTATCATTATCATTATTATCTATTATACAATAAAATGCCTTTAAAATAAAATAATTTATATATTTTATTCTCAATTAATGGTTAAGTTCTTCTCAACAAAAAAGAATCTCCCATTATCAATAGGAGATTCTATATCAGTGATCCACTTAGAACCGGAAGTCCCGTTCACCATCCTTCATCTGCGCAATATACGCTTTCGCTTTGTCTTTAACTAAATCATTCTTAATATTTTCCAACTGGCTTTCAATAACCTTTGCCCCGTGAGCCTTAGTCTTTTCATTACCATAATCCATAATGTATTCATTCAACGTCATCAACGCATTCGGCTGGCAACAATTATGAATTTGTCCGGATTTAGCCAATGCCATAAAGCGGTCCCCTGTACGACCAGCACGATAACATGCTGTACAGAAACTAGGCACATAGCCGAGATCCAGAAGCCAATCCACGATTTCATCCAATGTACGCGTATCACTACGATCGAATTGGGCGGAGTTATCCTCCGGTTTTTCTTCTTCTTTGTATCCGCCTACACTGGTACGGGATCCGCCGCTGATTTGCGAGATGCCCAACGCCAATCCCCGTTCACGCATTTCCTGCGTTTCCCGCGTGGACATGATCATGCCCGTATACGGCGTAGATACGCGAATGAGAGCGACGATTTTTTCAAAAATATCATCCGGCACGGCATTGCTGAAATCATCTACATCGATATCATCCGCCGGGCAAATACGAGGCACTGAAATTGTATGTGGACCTACCCCGAATACCGCTTCCAAATGCTCCGCATGCATCAAGAGTCCTACAAAATCGTATTTATAATGCTCCAAACCGTAAAGAACACCGATGCCTACATCATCGATTCCGCCCTGCATAGCGCGGTCCATCGCCTCCGTATGGTAGGCGTAGTCACTTTTAGGGCCTGTAGGATGTAGCGCTTCATAGTTCTCCTTATTGTATGTCTCTTGGAACAATGTATATGTCCCGATGCCGACATCATGCAATTTTTTATAATCCTCCACGGAGCACGCCGCAATATTGACATTAACCCGACGAATCTCACCATTTTTATTCTTGATGCTGTAAATGGTTTTAATGGATTCCAGAATATATTCGAGAGGATTATTGAGAGGGTCTTCACCGGACTCGATAACGATACGTTTATGCCCCATCGCTTCTAAGGCGATAACCTCTTCCTTAATCTGTTCCTGCGTCAATTTTTTTCGTTTAATGTCGCGATTTTTAGAATGGTACGGACAATAAACGCAGCCATTGATACAATAGTTGGACAAATACAGTGGAGCAAACAGAACGATACGATCCCCATAAATGGTTTTCTTAATCTCTTTAGCTAAAGCAAACAGCTTTTCCTTATATTCAGGTAAAGGACATTCTAACAGCACCGCTGCTTCTCGATGGTTTAACCCCTTGAACGTTGCAGCCTTTGCTAAAATCTCATCCAACAACTCCCGATTTTCCTTATTTTTCTCTGCATAAGCAAGAGTATCAAGAATTTCCTGATGGGAAATAAATTCCTCCGCCTTTGGAGATTTTACATCATACATAG
>ERZ773038.324-NODE-324-length-33074-cov-6.136467_pt1 | contig 33074 bp, 31 predicted proteins | sample MGYA00511665_ERZ773038 | MGnify/ENA primary metagenome ERZ773038 (study PRJEB29015, sample SAMEA2737966) | human oral metagenome | biome: human oral; feature: human-associated habitat; material: dental | place: China | collected 2028 ... | reverse complement strand
GGCATTGCCGAATACGGAGAAATAATGGACGCCATACGAGGAGTTGTATACCGAACTATATATGAAAATACACAGCGCACATATTGTGTGTTTATATTGAAAGATTATAATGAGGGATACATTACTTGTACGGGTAAGTTCGAATCGCCTAAGGAAGGCGAGGATATCGAAGTTCGCGGCCGATATGTGGAGCATGCGAAATACGGCTTTCAGTTTGATTCTTTCAGTATAGAGAAATTGAAACCCGATAATATGGGAGCCGCTAAATTATACCTGATGAATCTCGGCATCAAAGGCTTCGGTGAAAAATCTGTTGAAAAGGTGCTCGATTACTTCGGTATTCGGATCTTAGAGGTATTGCGCGAAGAACGACCTGAGGAAATCAAGGATGTACCGGGGCTGAGACAAAGCGTTAAGGATGAACTTTTTAATACCTTATTAGGGGAAGGCATCTTAGCGGATCTGAATCATTTCTTTGAAAGTCACCATATTTCATCGAAATGGAGCCGTACCGTTTATACATACTATGGGGTACAAGCCGTCGATGTAATCAAGGATAATCCGTATACATTGCTTCGCGTGGCTCAAGATATGGCCTTCGGAACGGCAGATACGCTGGCTGAAAATCTTGGAATTACTGGCAGCGATATGCGACGACTGGAGGCCGGTCTTGAATGGATTTTACGAAATCTCGATAATCAGGGCCATACATGCTTACCGGTGGATCAGCTTATCGGTCGCATGGATGATCTGTTACAAACAGATGCAGATGATATTGCTGATTTTATTGAATCCTTATTGGAGCAAGGTGCTCTTTACAGTACTTATTACGATGATATTCTCTATATCTATCCGCCTCAGATGTATGTAGCCGAAGTGGAAGGCGCTAATTATACGCGTGACTTTCTACTGGAAGCTGACCCCATATCGCTTGATATACAGGGGTTTATCGATCGATTTGAACAGGAGAATCACATTACTTTCGGTGATGCTCAGAAGGAAGCCATCAAACTGTCTTTTTTTGAAAAGTTTTCTCTTATCACAGGTGGACCCGGTACAGGTAAAACAACGATTATCAAAGCCCTGGTGAAAGGCTTTCAATTAGGCGGCCTGGGGCGTATCATTCTCTGTGCGCCGACAGGGCGTGCTGCTAAGCGGCTGACGGAGGCGACGGAGTTTGAAGCGACTACGATTCATCGCTTACTGGTACCCGTCCAGGGGAGCGATTTATATGATTTTACGAAGAATGAAGATGATCCTCTCGAAATTGATGTTATCATCATAGATGAAGCCTCCATGTTGAATGTGCGTTTGTTTTATTCTCTCATGGCGGCTATTCCCAGGGAGGCTCATGTCATCATTGTGGGCGATGTGGATCAGTTGCCGCCGATAGGTGCTGGTTTTGTTCTTAAGGATTTGCTTGACAGTGATTGCGTACCCTATACAAGGCTAAATCAGATTTATCGGCAGAACTCTGGTAATACAATTGTCGACAGTGCTTATGCTATTAATCGGGGTGATATGCCTAAACTCGATGGTAATAGCGATGAATTTTCTTTTATTCCTGTGAACTCTTATGATGCGCTGATGAAAGTTATCATTGATGTGTATAAGCGTGAGCAGGAGCATATAGAGGATGAACTGGATATTCAGATTATTTCGCCCATGCGTCGCGGGAGTACACGTATATCACAATATGTACAACAAGCATTGAATCCTCCTGACAGTCATAAGGGTGAGGTTCGTGTTAATGGTATTACGTATCGCGTCGGAGATAAGGTTATTCAGATTTTGAATAACTATGATTTGGATATATTTAACGGTGAAATCGGTATTATTTATGCCATTTCGAGAACGGATATTTGTATCCGTTTTATCCATAAGGAAGTGCGTCTTTCTATCGATGATGCACATATGATTATGCCTGCTTATGCGATTACGGTGCATAAGAGTCAAGGCAGTGAATATGGTGTGGTGATTATTCCTTTTGTACCCCGATACGGCGGTATGTTGCAGAGAAATTTATTATATACGGCTGTAACACGTGCTAAGCGTAAGGTTATCATTGTCGGTACAACGAGTGCTATTGACCGTGCGGTTCATACGGTAAATGCTGATGAACGGTATACATTATTTAAGGAACGCATACAGGGGAGCTGTGATTCGTAATGAGCTTATGGGATTTTTTATTTCCTCCTACATGTCCGCATTGCGGTGCTGAGGTAGTATCACAAGGGGATTGGTGTGAATCCTGTTTTACCGAACTTTTACATATTCGCCATGTACCGAACAAGTTTTTACATTATTTGGATGATGTATGTATATTGGCTGACTATAAGGGCGGTATGAAGTCCATGATATATGATGTCAAATTTAACGAAAAAAAGGAGCAGTCCAAAGGGGCTGCTCCTTTTTTAGTATCGTACAACTTTTACATGCACAGAAAATTTAATAATGATACTGTAAACTCGTATGTATTTGATTATATTGTTCCTGTTCCATCCGGTGCAGCTAAGAGAAAACAACGAGGATATAACCAGGTGGATCTATTTTTTAAAACTTGGGCGGATGCATTACATCATATGTATCCTACCTATTTTGAGTGGCTTGATTGCCTTTACAAATTTGATACAGAGCGTGATATGTGGAGTCTGACACATAAAGAACGGCACGCTAATATTGATGGTGCTTTCATGATGCATTGTGATTATGATGATGTTAATCTGGAAGGTAAGAGAATTCTTATTGTGGATGATATTTATACTACCGGTGTCACCTTGGAGGCGGTAGCTAAAATATTGCGATTAAAGAGGCCGAAAAAAATAGAAGCCCTTACACTTGCCAGTGGGAGCTTCTAATGATAGTTCATACATTATTTGTATCTTAAATTAGCACATTAAATATAGAATTAGGTGTTATGGTTTGAGCCCAGAACATAGACCTTTAGATAAAAACATAATTTATCCTAGAACATCGATAAAGGCTTTTACCACATCTGGATCAAAGAGAGAGCCTGATGCACTGAAGAGTTCTTCTTTTGCTTTCGCCTTAGTTTTTGCCCAAAATTCGGTGGATGGATTAACCGTTGTGTCATAATAATCAGCAACGGCGATAATACGGGCACCTAATGGAATATTAGCACCGCGTAAATGCTTCGGATATCCGGAGCCATCCCATTTTTCGTGATGATAGCGGATATAAGGCAAGATTTGCTGGCAACACGGATAATTTTCAATCATGTTAGCACCGCTTGCAGCATGTTGTTTATATTTGGACATTTCTTGTTTGTTCAGATATGGACACTTTTGTATAAGTGCATTAGGCACCATCAAGAGCCCTACATCGTGGAGTAAGGCGGCATGACGAATTTGCTCAATTTCATTTAGGGGCAACCCCATTTTTGCGGCGATACTGACTGCATAATTGGCAACCTGGATGGAATGCGTATATAGATGATAGCTTTTCATCTGTATCATCTGTAATAATTGTGCACTGATGGCCTCTAGACTATCTTTCTCCAATTCATACAGCCCTGACGGCTGCATTAATGATAACATAAACATAGTAAACCCCTTTACTCACCTACATAACATATTATACATCCCCAAGTATAAATGTTTATATCGTACAACTTTTGGTTCGTTCTTTATTAACAGTATACGTATTATACACCATAAAAATTTTTTTGTGTATGAGACATATGTTCTTCTATGATGGTAGTATTCGTATTTATCATACAAAAAATGATTGACTTTTTAGGAATGCAATAATAACAGTGCTTTAAAAATTTGATTTAATAAAAATGATAGAATTATGAAGAAATTTTTATGTATTCTATTCCTATTTTCTATACAACGAAAAAAAGACTTGAAAAATTTATTTTTATTCTACTGAGAATAAAGAGACAGTATGTTCGGACATATTATGTGGGGAAAAGTGTTATGTTTGTATGGTATTAAAAGAATACATCAATTAAATTCTACGGTTAAGAGACGGGTTAATAAGCGTATACCTAGACAGTAATGAGAATATTATTTATAATAACTTTATACGGGTCTGTGGTTGCAAGTCGATGCCAGTCGCAGGCGAAACGATCCACATAAGCAGCCCGAGAGGCTGTGAGCATGGTGCGGCTTAGGTGTAAGTCCTGCCGGTAACACGAGAGGAGTAGTAGTGGGGAGTCACAGACTTATGAGCGAACCTTCCAGCAGGCGAGTGTGGGGGCAAAAACCAGGTCAGCCGTATATAGGCACATGAGGCTTTTCTCATGTGCTTTTTCTTTTATACATATGTATATCGGTAAACGGTTATAAATCCTATGGTTAAAGTAAATAGAGTATACATTGATGTAATAAATATTCATAGGATGTATAGGTGAAGGGGATTATATCGTAAATATGTTGATTAAACGAAATAATATATACAAAAATATTGACATATTTATACCTTGTGCCTATACTATCAATATAGTAATTGAAAATTAAGTTTATGAGGGTGATACTATGTTACATAATAAATTAAAAAAACTAATTCTTGGTAGTTGTATGCTGATTATGGCCGGTGCTGTTGTAGGCGGTTGTGGATCAACCGCTGACACATCTAATAAATTAATTGTAGGTACAAATGCGACTTTTGTACCGTTCGAATTTAAAGATGAAAAAACACAGGATTATACCGGTTTTGATATCGAATTGATCCGTGCAATCGGCAAGCGTATCAATAAAGATGTAGAACTTAAAAATGTCGCGTTTGATGCGTTGATTCCGGCTTTGAATACACATGATATCGATGTGGCGGCATCCGGTATGACCATTACAAAAGCAAGAAGTGAAAAAGTATTATTCTCATCTCCATATTATGAAAATGCTTTAGCCGTTGTATTTAAAGACGGTCAGAATATCAACTCTTTAGATGATTTAAAAGGTAAGAAAATTGCGGCTCAATTAGGTACTACAGGTTCCGATTTGGCACATAAAATTGAAGGTACTACGGTAAAAGAATTTGACCATAGTAACGAAGCTCTGTTAGAATTACAAAATGGCGGGGCTGATGCAACGGTTATCGATTTGCCTGTAGCACAATATTACACTACAAAACATCCGGACCAACAGATTAAATATATGGCATATCCGAATACGAAAGAATATCTCGGTATTGCAATTAATAAAGATAATAAGGCTTTACAGGAACAAATAAACAAAGCTATTGAAGAGATGAAGGCAGATGGCGAATTTAATGCATTATATAAAAAATGGTTTAATGTAGATGCACCTGCAGATATGCCCGTTGTTGTAGATTTTAAATAGTATAGGGAGTAATGAATGGACTGGAATGTCATATCTAGTAATTTGCCGCTTTTACTGCAAGGAGCCTTAGTAACAGTAGAAATAACCGCAATGTCGGTAGGCTGTGGATTTTTTATAGGTTTATTGGTGTCTTTAGCGAATTTATCAAATTTTAGTATAGTTAGACTATTGGCCAAATGTTATGTTGATATAATTCGTGGTACCCCTCTTTTGGTACAAATATTTTTAATCTATTTTGCATTGCCGATGCTTACAGGGCAGAGAATCGATCCGTTTATTGCTGCTGTAACCGCATGTAGCATTAACTCCGGTGCCTATGTTTCTGAAATTTTCCGTGCCGGTATTCAATCTATCGATAAAGGGCAGATGGAAGCGGGACGTTCTCTGGGCTTGACTTGGGGGCAAACGATGCGATATATCGTTATGCCGCAAGCTTTCAAAGCAATAATTCCTCCATTGGGGAATGAATTTATTGCGATGTTGAAAGATTCTTCATTGGTTTCTGTTATCGGGTTTGAAGAGTTAACACGTCGCGGTCAATTAATTATCGCAAAAACGTATGCGTCATTTGAGATTTGGGGAACCGTTGCCATTATTTATCTCATAATGACGGTGAGTATTTCTCAATTAGTTGGATACCTTGAAAGGAAATACAGCATTAAATGATTAGATTAGAAAATGTACATAAAACCTTCGGTAAAAATGAAGTACTTAAAGGTATCAACTTGCATATTGAACAGGGGCAAGTTGTGGTAATCATCGGCCCATCCGGTTCCGGTAAAAGTACGGTGTTGCGTACGATGAATTACTTGGAAGAACCTACATCGGGCAAGGTTATTGTTGATGGCATGGATTTGGCTGATAAGACCAAGTTGAACGAAGTACGCGCTGAAGTGGGAATGGTATTCCAAAACTTCAACTTATTTCCTCATATGACAGTAATGGAGAATCTAACATTGGCACAAAAGAAGGTGCGTAAATTATCTGATGAGGACGCTAAGAAAGTCGGACAGGCTTTACTTGATCGAGTAGGTTTAGCCGATAAAGCAAATGCGTATCCCGATTCCTTATCGGGCGGGCAAAAACAACGTGTGGCTATCGCTCGTGCGTTAGCGATGAAACCGAAAGTAATGCTTTTTGATGAGCCGACTTCCGCTCTTGATCCGGAAATGGTTCGGGAAGTACTTGATGTTATGAAGTCTCTTGCTTATGAAGGGATGACGATGGTTATCGTTACTCACGAAATGAATTTTGCGAAAGAAGTGGCGGACCGAGTGCTGTTTGTAGACGGCGGCTTAATCTTAGAGGACGATACGCCTAAACATGTATTTGAATCGCCGACGAATGATAGAACAAAATTATTTCTATCTAAAATTTTATAATGATCAATCATAATCGTTAGACATCAGATTAGTCATAATTGAGAGATATTAAGAGGTGTGATTACATTGCGTTGTAATTACATCTCTTTTTTGTTCATAAAGAAAACTGAAAAGGTTCATATTTAAATTCATGATAAATGAATGGCTTTATACCTATCAAAAATTATGATGATAGTAATTTATAGTCGTGAAAATGAGTCTGTTAAACAGCGAATGTATAGACAGTTAAATCTGTAAAAATCGATTATGCCTATAAATATTTGTGATATAACAATAATTTATGCATTCGATGGTGTAATTGATAATTTTTAATGCATACTTTTATTATTAATATAATGTTGATTTGCTTTTAATATGAACTCTTATAATTCAATTTATAACGGATGTTGTGGGTATAATAAGAAAATTATCTCCATTAAAAGTTTTTGTATATTCATTAAGCGCACGGTTAATAACGTTTGATATTTTATACATGCTGTGTTATGATACAAATGTAGTGCAAGACAGTAAGACAATATATATATTTTTAGGAGGATGTTACCATGTTAGGTAAAGTGAAATGGTTTAGCGCAGAAAAAGGTTATGGCTTTATTGAAAGAGAAGACGGTAGCGATGTGTTCGTGCATTACTCTGCAATTCAAGATGAAGGATTCAAATCTTTGACTGAAGGTCAAAATGTTGAATTTGAAATCGTTGATGGCAACCGTGGCCCTCAAGCTGCAAATGTTGTTAAAGCGTAATTACATACTGAAAAATACATAAGTACAATATAAATTAAGATCCCGATATCCTTTGGTATCGGGATTTTTTGAGTTATCTTATAAAGCGATTTTATAATTCTGCAAAAATTAAAAAATTTTTTCTAATAAAAAGAGGAGTTTAACGGTCTTATGTAGAAATACTAAATATAGCACGAGACATTAGTATAAATTATGTAAAGCACTCGTATCTCGTGGTTGATTTTTAGAAAGGGTGTTGACTTATGAAAGTAGCTATCAGAGGTAAAAACATTGAAGTGACAAATGCTCTTCGCGAGTACATCGAAAAAAGATTGAGCAAATTGACCCGTTACTTTGATGATGAATTAGATGCACAAGCGGTGCTATCCGTTGTAAGAGATAAATCTACTATCGAAATTACTTGTTTTGTGGATAAAATCGTACTTCGCGGTGTAGAAACAAATGATGATATGTATGCAGCTATCGATTTAGTTGTAGATAAAATTATTCGACAAATTCACAAACATAAAACTCGTTTAGCGAAACGTTTCAAAAAACAGGAAGCGTTCCATCCTGCTCAACTGGATGTACCTGTGGAAGAAGAAACCATCGAAGTTGTAAAACGGAAACATTTTGCAGTACGTCCAATGGATGTAGAGGAAGCTATTTTGCAAATGAATCTTATCGGACATGATTTCTTCATGTTCTTTAATGCGGAAACGGAAAGTATGAATGTCGTATATCGCAGACATGATGGGTTCTACGGTTTGATTGAACCGGAACTTCAATAATTGATAATATCGGTTGACCATTTATTCTAAACTCCTTTCTATTGTCAGCGTCGGCCGATCATTATAAAAAAGTGGATGACTATTTATGTCATCCGCTTTTTATGTGTAGATTTTTCGAGACCGACTGTCGATGAAAGTATATCGAGTTAAAAATGTATATCAAGTTAAAAATATATCTTTTAATTTTGAGTTTATTATGGAACGGTAATGTGGAGAAATAATAGTAAAAGGCCCTTGAATTCTTTGACTATTAAAGGCGTTTTCGTTATAATAAATTAGATAAGATAATGTAAGATGTCCTGTAGAGGAGTGATTTGTTTGTTAGGCTTTTTACAAAGGCTAATTGGCAATAATAGCGCTCATGAAATTAAGAAGATGCGCACTATTGTCGACCATATTAATGAAATTGAACCTAATTATGTAAAACTCAGTGATACTAATTTAGTTGCTAAAACCGATGAGTTTAAGCGTCGCATACAAAAGGGTGAATCCCTGGATGATATATTACCGGAAGCATTTGCTGTCGTTCGTGAAGCATCTAAACGAGTGTTGGGAATGCGTCATTTTGATACGCAAATGATCGGCGGCATTGCACTTCATCGTGGAAATATTTCAGAAATGCGTACCGGTGAAGGTAAAACCTTGGTAGCGACATTACCGGTATATTTAAATGCCCTTACAGGTAAAGGCGTTCATGTTGTTACCGTCAATGATTATTTGGCTACGCGTGATAGCGAGTGGATGGGGAAACTATATAAATTTTTAGGACTATCTGTCGGTCTTATCGTGGCAAACCTTGATTATAACCAACGTAAGGAAGCTTATTCTTGCGATATTACATATGGTACAAATAATGAGTTCGGGTTTGACTATCTGCGTGATAACATGGTATCCGATGCATCGCAAATGGTGCAACGACCTTTGAATTATGCTATCGTCGATGAAGTTGACTCTATTCTTATCGATGAGGCTAGAACCCCATTGATTATTTCGGGACCGGGTCAACGCTCTACGGATAATTATTATAAATTGGCTAAAATCGTTCCTCATCTTGTAAAAGATGAAGACTATACGATTGATGAAAAACAGAAGACCATTGCGCCTACAGATTCGGGTATTGCTAAAGTAGAAAAAATGCTTGGCGTTGAAAACTTGTACGATTCTGAAAATATCGAGTTGAATCATTTGCTCGGTGCCTCCTTACGTGCTTACGCAATGATGCATCGCGATGTCGATTATGTGGTCAAGGACAATGAAGTCGTTATTGTCGATGAATTTACAGGACGTTTGATGTTCGGCCGCCGTTATTCCGATGGCTTGCATCAGGCAATCGAAGCAAAAGAAGGCCTGCAGGTTGAACGTGAAAGCCAGACCTTGGCATCCATTACATTCCAGAACTATTTCCGTATGTATGAAAAATTAGCAGGTATGACCGGTACGGCTAAAACGGAAGAAAAGGAATTCAACGATATTTACGGATTGGACGTACTGCCGATTCCACCTAATAAACCGTTGGCCCGTGTGGATTTGCCGGATCAGATTTTTAAAACGAAGGCTGCTAAGTATCGTGCCGTTGTACGCAATGCTGTAGAGCGTCATCAGAAGGGGCAACCGATTTTGATCGGTACAACTTCCATCACACAATCTGAAGAACTTTCAGATATGTTATTACGTGCCGGTGTACCTCACAAGGTTTTGAACGCGAAACATCATGAAAAAGAAGCGGAAATCGTTGCAGATGCGGGCCAAATGGGTATGGTGACCATTGCCACGAATATGGCCGGCCGCGGTACTGATATTTCCCTCGGTGAAGGTGTAGCTGAACTCGGCGGTTTGGCTATTTTAGGTACAGAACGTCATGAAAGCCGTCGTATCGATAACCAATTGCGCGGTCGTGCAGGCCGTCAAGGTGACCCGGGGTCATCGCAGTTCTTCTTGTCCTTAGAGGATGATTTGATGCGTATCTTTGGTGCCGATAATATTTCGGGTATCATGGATAAATTAGGCATGGAAGAAGACGAGCCTATCGAACATTCGTTGATTACTAAATCAATTGAACGGGCTCAAAAGAAAGTAGAAGATCATAACTATAATATTCGTAAGTATGTCCTTGAATATGATGATGTTATGAATCAACAACGTGAAGTTCTGTATGAACAACGTCGTCGCATTTTATGCAATGAATCATTGCGTGAAACTATAGATGAAATGATTAATAAGCTGGTGACTGAGTCTGTAGATACTTATGCGGATGAAAAACTCTATCCGGAGGAATGGGACTATGAAGGCTTATATAAACATTTGAGTCAATACTTCTTAACAGAAGATATTATGTCAGCTCAAGACATGGAGGAATATAGTCGTCAGGACCTCTTGGAACGCTTATTGGATATTGCTCATGAAGAGTACCAAGACCGTGTGGATATGCTTGGCGAAGCTATGTTCGGACAACTTGAAAAGGCTATTATGTTGCGCGTTGTTGATAACAAATGGATGGAACATTTGGATAATATGGACATGTTGCGTGAAGGTATCGGCCTTCGTGCATATGGACAAAAAAATCCGTTGGTGGAATATAAATTTGAAGCCTATGAAATGTTCCAACGTATGATTGAAGCGATTCAAGATGAGACAATCATGGCGTTATACAAAATTCGTGCACAATTGATTGAGGAAATTGAACAACCTGTTGATCACTTGGAAGGTGCACAACCCCATCATGAAGATGTGTTGGAGCCACAAAATATAGATTAAAATTTGTGAATGGCACGTTGCTCAGTGGGAGATCTTTTGGGCAACGGCCATTTTGCATTTTACTGGAATCATTATCGAAGGTGGTGAACATAAATTGTTAGAGGATTTAAAACCGATTATTGCAAACCTGGAAGAACGAATTTATGGAATGAGGGATTCACTTTAACATCGCTCAGAAGGAAGAGCGAATTTTTACGCTTGATGTGCAGATGAGTGATCCCACATTTTGGGATAATCCGGATAAGGCCCGTGAGATATCTCAAGAGGCGACACAACTGAAAAATGCTGTGGAAGGTTATAAACAATTGGTTAGCGATATTGAAGATGCCGGTGTTATGCTGGATATGGCTATTGAGGAAGACGATTCTTCAATGGAAGGCGATATTAAAGATTATGTTGACCATATTGAAGAAACCGTTGAGAAACAAGAAGTATTGCTCTTATTGAGCGGTGAATATGATGCGAATAATGCGATTCTGACTTTCCATGCCGGAGCCGGCGGCACAGAGGCACAAGACTGGTGTTCTATGCTGATTCGTATGTATTTACGATGGGCTGAAAAATCGGGATATTCTGTTGAACTTATGGATGAACAGCCCGGCGATGAAGCAGGTATCAAATCTGCCACATTTCTTATTAAAGGCGAAAATAGTTTCGGGTATTTAAAATCAGAAAAGGGTGTACATCGTCTTGTTCGGATTTCACCATTTGATGCGGCGGCGCGTCGTCATACATCCTTTGCAGCTGTTGATGTTATGCCGGAAATCGATGATACGGTGGATATCAATATCGATATGAAGGATGTACAAGTCGATACGTATCGGGCCAGTGGTGCCGGCGGACAGCATATTAATAAGACCGATTCCGCTGTCCGTATGACTCATAGACCGACGGGAATCGTAGTACAATGTCAGTCTCAACGCTCTCAAATACAGAATAGAGAACAGGCATTACGATTATTGCGGGCTAAATTATTCGAACTGGAACTAGAAAAACAGGCTGAATTGAAGGAACAAATCGGTGGTACCTATCAGGCCATTGAATGGGGTAGTCAAATCAGATCCTATGTATTCCATCCATATAATCTTGTAAAAGATCATCGTACCGGCGTGGAAACTGGCAATGTACAATCCGTTATGGATGGTAACATTGATCAATTCATCGAAGGGTATTTGAAAAAGGAAGCTAATTTAACAATTTAGGAGACATGATGAAAAAGTTTTTACTCTTTTTACTGGTGCTTGTTGTGGGTATCTTCTTAGCGACTCAATTTTTATTGCCTAACTATGTAGAATCGCGCATTGAAAAGGAAATCAATAAGTCTCTACAACCCGATTCTCAAGTGGTTAATGTAGAGGTGCAGCCCGGCTTTAAACTGTTATATGGGGAAGCGGATGAAGTGTCGGGTACACTTAAAAATGTACGATTAGGCAAATTGAATTTTGCAAACTTTGACTATGATGCAAAGCAAATTTTAATTAATCCTGTTTCTTTGATTGCTAATCAGGAACTGGATGTGATTAGCGTGGGGAAAGCTAGCATCGACGGTGTTATTACAAGTGCGGATTTATCTGCATTTTTGAGTGAACAAGCAGGTAACACCATTAAAGATGTCAAGGTGAACATCGGCAATGATAAGATTACCTTATCCGGGGATATGAATGTTGGTATGGTGTTCCGTGGTACTACTCAACTTGAAGGTGCGTTGGAATTAAAGGGAAATACATTGGTTTTTGCGCCTAAGAGATTTACTCTTAACGGTGCAACGATTCCGGGTTTCACATCTGGTATTCTGGAAACTACAGAAATTTACGATTTCAATACGTTCCCGATTCCTGTGAAAGCGGAACGTATAGACGTTACTAATGGGGAAATTCATATCAAAGTTATCCCTGTACTCAAATAGAAAGGATTTGCCGTGAATCGTCGGAGCGCACAAAAAAATAAGTATTCTTGGATTCTTATACTTTGTATTATTGTTGGTTTATTATCATCGTTATACTTGGTATTTGAACGACATCAAATTGAAAAGTCTCAAAATCATATTGAAAATATTGTTGACTACGATGCGGTATTGCGTGCCAATGCCTTTGAAAAAAGAAGTCAGGAAGAAGCTTTTGATGCATTGCGGAATGCAGGTGTCACAGCATTTGCCATTTATGATCGCACATTGGAAAAGGCGCACGATGCCGGTCAAATCAGATTATTGACTGCACAAGATATGAGTTCCGTTCGTGTTAACGGAGCATCTGTAAAACCGGGGGCTCTGTATATAGCACTTGCCTCAGGCAAGGAAGGTTATTACAAGGAAATTCGTGAGGACTTGTATCATCGTATCGGCAAGGATAAGGTACATGAACTCAACACGAGCATAGGACCTGTTATTGAATTATACGGTGCTACAGAAGATAGTTATAAAAAGATGAATCTCGGCATTTCCAAATTACAGGCTGAGGAAGTGGCCAATAAAGGCTTTAATGTTATTGTCCGCCCTACTAACTACAGAAATGTAACATCTGAAGATATTCAATACGTCTTTAATCGCCTAGATGGAGTGCCTCATGTGACCGGTATGATTTTTGCCGGGAAAGAGACTCTGGGGGCACCGAACCATATCGATGAAACAGTGGAACTGTTAAATAAACACCATATCCCGTTAGTCGGTATTGAGGCGGTAAACCAGCTGCAATACGAGCCACAACAAGGCTTTCTTGAAATGGCTGCCAAGAACGGCTATAGTGTAGGACGAGTTTATACAATCGCTAAAGATGAATTAAAGAAAATCACACCTGAAGAGTCCGCCCAGCGCTTCTATATCAGTGATATTGAACGCAATATCCGCTATAATTTGTTCCCTGTATATGAAACCGGTCAAAATAATGAGACCGTGTTACAAACGACAATTAATTATATTGCGATGGCAACAGACAAGTTATCTGCAAAAGGCTATGAGTTTGGTCCTGCCGATATTTATCCGGCGTATACGCCGAATCCTCTACTTGTCGTATTGAGTATGATCGGTGCGGTGGCATTGTTTGTATATGTGGCGCAGATGTTCATACCTATGCCTAAACATACGCAGTTAGTTGCATTCTTTGGTATCTCTTTAGTGTCTATCGTAATTTTTATTATTACGAGCGGCACGTTGATTACTCAGATTTGGGCCCTTTCATCAGCTGTACTGGCACCTGTAGGTGCTATGATTTGCCTGATGGAGGAATGGCGCCGGTATGACGCTTCTCGCCCGTTGGGGACGGTCAAATCCATACTGCTTTCCGTGTTATACCTTGTTGTCGCCGCATTATTCGCGGCTATAGGGGGAATGTTCATCGCAGCTCTCCTTGGAAATACGAAATTCTTTATGGAGTTTGCACTCTTCAGAGGTGTTAAATTAACATTTGTATTGCCGATTATTCTTGTAATGATAGCTTATTTACAACGATTTCCCCTCTGGAAAGGGCGCATGATTAACTCTAAAGAAGAAGCCAAACAGTTCGTTGTTGAGTTTCTTACGATGGATGTTAAGTTTTATGTATTCTTTATCATTGCCGCGTTAGGTGGTGCAGCTTGGGTATTTTTAGGGCGCAGCGGTCATACGGCCGGCGTGCCGGTGCCGGGTTTTGAATTGATGCTTCGCCGATTCCTTGAGAATACACTATATGCACGACCTCGTGAAAAGGAATTTATCATTGGACATCCTATGTTGATGTTAGCTACTTTTGGATTCCTTAGAAACTGGCCTACAGTAATTCATTTTGTTTTGACTATTACCGGTGTTATCGGTATTGCATCTATGGTTGAAACATTCTGTCATATTCGGACCCCTGTATTTATGTCCATCATGCGAGGCTATGATGGATTGCTTATAGGTGTTATTATCGGTCTTGCGTTGATTATTGCGATACGTTTTATGATGTACGTAACACAATGGTTTCAACAGCAGGAGGTAAAACATGAGTAATATTGTTATCTCCGGTTATTACGGCTTTGGCAATGCCGGTGATGAAGCCATGTTATGTGCTATCGTTGATGCCATTCGTAAGGAAGAAGCTGATGCGCACATAACGGTTATTTCGGGGAATCCGCAAGAGACCAGTAAGAAACATGATATTCATGCTGTCGGTACTTTTTCAGCATTAGGTATTGTGAAAGCCATTGCGAGCTCCGATTTGGTTATCAGCGGGGGCGGCAGTCTTTTACAAGATGCGACGAGTATACGTAATACATATTATTACTTGAGTATTATGGGTCTCGCAAAGCTGATGGGGAAAAAGGTTATGCTTTACTCTCAAGGTATAGGACCTCTCAATCGCAAATCTACACGACGTGCCGTAGGATGCATGTTGAAATTCGTAGATGCCATTACGGTACGCGATTCTATTTCTAAAGATGAATTGGAATCCTTAGGAATTGAGGATGTAGAGGTTACCGCCGATGCGGTACTGGCTATGAATAAAGCTGATATATCTATCGGTCAGCATATTTTAGACGGGTACACGTCTAGGTTGCCTGATACCGTGATATCACCTAGGCGTATTGGTGTTGCGGTACGCAGCTGGAAAGAGGATACGGAGTATCGGGAATCGCTGGCTAATGTGTTGGCGCGTTTACAGGAACAGGACCAAGTAGAAATTATATTTATCCCTATGTCTCATCCCGAGGATACTAAAGAAGCAAAACTGATTGCCGGTCTTATGCCGAAGGGGGCTATTGTGTTAGAAGGCCCATTTTCCACAGAGCAGCAATTATCTTTATCCGGAAATGTGGATTTGATGATCGGTATACGTCTCCATGCATTGGTGTTCAGTTCTCTCATGGGAAAACCTGTTATCGGAATCTCCTATGATCCGAAAATCACCAGTTTTTTACATATGATTGGTCAAGAACCGATTGGAACAATGACTCATTTGAGGGAAGAAGCATTATATAGACGTTGCCGTGAATTATTGACGTCAAAGACTGTTTATCAGGAGTCCTATGACCGTATCCAAGCATTGAGATCAGATTCTCAACGCAATGCGGAAATCGCTATTTCATTGTTAAAGGATTTCTAATTATATATGGATAGTATCCAGAAAGTGAGGTCTCTATGGCTACATTAACACAAGATGTTAAACAATTAGTTCAAGAGAAAGCAAAAGCTATTCGCGTTAGTATTATACAGTCTGTTACGGCTGCCAAATCAGGGCATCCCGGAGGTTCTTTATCTATCGCTGATGTAATGGCATTGCTTTATTATGTAGAGATGAATGTGGATGCTAAAAATCCTAAGAATCCCGATAGAGACCGCTTTGTATTATCTAAAGGGCATGCGGCACCCGCTTTGTATGCGACATTGGCGGAAAAGGGATATTTTCCGAAAGAGGAGCTCCTCAATCTTCGCAAAATCAATCATATGTTACAGGGCCATCCGGATATGAAACATACACCGGGCGTGGATATGTCTACAGGCTCTTTGGGACAGGGTATATCTGCAGCCTGTGGTATGGCTCTAGCCGGTAAAATCGATAATGCTGATTATCGTGTTTACTCCATTCTCGGGGACGGTGAGCTCGAAGAGGGACAAGTATGGGAAGCAGCTATGTTTGCCGGCCATTATAAGCTAAACAATCTGACTGCTTTTATCGATTTTAACGGATTACAAATTGATGGAGATATTACAAAAGTATTGTCTCCATTGCCGATCCCTGAAAAATTTAAAGCTTTCAATTGGAATGTAATCGAAGTGGATGGTCATAATCTCGATGAGCTGCACGATGCCATCGAAACGGCAAAGGCTTTCACAGAAGGACCTACATGTATCGTAATGCACACCGTAAAAGGTAAGGGCGTCGGAGAAATGGAAGGTCAAGCCGGCTGGCACGGCAAGGCTCCGAGTGCTGAACAAGGTACGGAGTTTGTGAATGAAATTATGGGGGTGCAATAATGGGTAAAGCAACACGTGAAGCATATGGCAATGCACTGGCTCGCATTGGCAAAGCCAATCAGAAGATCATCGTTTTAGATGCGGATTTATCTAAATCCACCAAGACCGATACATTTAAAACGGCATGTCCCGAACGTTTTTTCAATGTGGGTATTGCGGAACAGAATTTGATTTCCGTCGGTGCAGGATTGGCTGCGGCAGGAAAGATTCCGTTTGTATCTTCCTTTGCTATGTTTGCGACGGGACGTGCGTTTGAGCAGATTCGAAATGCTGTATGTTACCCGAAACTCAATGTGAAAGTATGTGCCACTCATGCGGGAATTACCGTTGGTGAAGACGGGGCGACTCATCAGAGTTTAGAAGATATTTCCTGTATGCGTACATTGCCCAATATGACGGTTATCGTTCCGGCTGATGAACGGGAAACAGAAGCTGTTATTGATTGGGCTGCGTCTTATGAGGGACCTGTATATGTTCGCTTGGGCCGGGCCGGAGTAGAGGATGTAACGGCAGAAGGTTATACGTTTAAACCGGGCAGATCTACAACGTTGGCTGATGGATCCGATGTAACTGTCATCGCATGCGGCGCCTTAGTCGGACCTGCACTTGAGGCGGCTAAAATATTAGGTCAGTCCAATGTATCGGCTCGTGTTATCAATATGGCATCTATTAAACCTATCGATACTGATGCTATTGTAAAAGCAGCCGCTGAAACAGGTGCTATCGTGACTGCGGAAGAGCATAATATCATCGGCGGACTCGGTTCTGCCGTGGCGGAAGTAGTGGTGGCTGATAATCCGGTACCTATGGAATTCGTCGGTGTTCAAGATACGTTTGGGGAGAGCGGGACACCAAAAGAATTGATGGTAAAATACGGTTTGTCCGCAGATGATATTGTGGCAGCAGCAAAACGTGTAATCGCTCGTAAGTAATAAAAGGGGACCCCCATGATTGAATTTAAGAATGTTAGTAAAGTTTATGATAATGGTTCCATTGCATTAGATGACGTTTGCTTGACGATTAATGACGGCGAATTTGTGCTTATTTGCGGTCATAGCGGTGCAGGGAAATCAACATTATTTAAATTATTAACTCATGAAGTCGTACCGGATTCGGGTACTGTTCTTGTTGATGAGTTTGATGTTACGCGCATGAAACGCGGTAAAATTCCAAAGTTGCGTAGAAAACTGGGCGTAGTATTCCAGGACTTCCGTCTTTTACCTAATAAGACGGTATCTGAAAATATCGCCTTCGCTCTCGAAGTAATCGAGGAAAAACCAAAGGTAATTAGAGAAAAAGTAAGTCATGTTCTTGAATTGGTGGGTTTGACTGATAAGGCGAATGACATGCCGGAGGATTTATCCGGCGGAGAGCAGCAACGCGTTGCAATCGCTCGAGCTATTGTCAATCGCCCGACCGTTCTTATTGCTGATGAACCGACGGGAAATTTAGACCCTACAACGAGTCGGGATATTGTAGATTTATTTAAACATATCAATAATTTCGGCACTACTGTTATTATGGTTACTCATAATATGGATATTGTTTCGTACTTAAATAAGCGTGTTATCCGTCTTAAAGATGGTCGTGTACAGAGTGATAATATGAGAGGTGCAGAAGTTAATGAAGCCTAGAACATTAAAATACTTTTTCAAAGAAGCCCTCAAGTCGATGAAGCGCAATGGATTAATGACATTGGCATCCATTTCGACGGTGGCATTATCCTTATTCATGCTCGGTGTTTTCCTTTGTGGTGTTATAAACTTGAATAATATGGCATCCAGCTTGGAAAATCAGGTGCAGCTAAGTGTATACCTTAAGGATGGTCTGACAACGGATCAGATTATGGCTGTGGGAAAACAGATAAAGGCGATTCCGAATTTAAAACATTTGGAATTTGTAAATAAAGAACAGGCCATGAAGGAATTTAAGGAACGTTTGGGGGACCAGCAACAGCTGGTAAATGCTTTAGGTGGGGTGAACCCGTTACCTAATTCGTACGTATTGACCTTTGATAATCCGAATGATGTAAAGACGACCGCTAAACTGGTGACAACCTTCCAAGGGGTTGAAAGTACTCATTACGGGCAAGATATTGTGGAGGAGTTATTCCGCATCACTCAAGTTATCAGAATCGGTGGCATCGTATTGATTGCTTTCTTAGCGGCTGCTACATTGTTTATCATTTCCAATACAATTCGCCTTACCGTATTTGCACGTCGTAAAGAAATCGCTATCATGAAATACGTAGGGGCTACGAATGGTTTTATTCGTTGGCCATTCTTGATTGAAGGTATGTTGTTGGGCTTTATCGGGGCCGTCATCGCCGTTCTTTGCGTAGGTGAGTTTTATCATTTCATTTCGATGGAAGTATTCGAATCATTGGCATTCTTTCCATTAGTACCGATGTTCCCATTTTTTTATGATGTAGCACTATATATTTTAGGTGGCGGCATCGTAGTCGGTGCTATAGGCAGTACTATTTCTTTAAAACAATATATGAAGGTGTAATAGTTTATGAAATATTACATGTTTAAGTCACGTCTTGTAGCGATGCTTTTAACAGGTATAGTCGTATTGGGAACACCTCTATACATAGCGGCGGAAGATGAGGATTTGACAAATCAGCTAGATGCTATTCAACAACAGGTAAATCAACAGAATGCAATTAAGACAGATGCGGAAAGCGTTATTGTCAGCGTATCTGAACAATTGCGACAAATTGAAGTACAGTTGCGGCAGGCACAACATGATTTGGAAACCATTCAACAGCAACGAGTTGCCGTTGAAAATGATATTACTGTCAATGAAAAGCTGTTGGCGGAAGCTCAAAAACGATTAAAGGGGCGTGAGGCTGTTTTCTATAAACGGGTAAGAGATATTTATATCAACGGGCGTCTCAGTTATATCGATGTGGTTATCGGCTCAAAGGATTTTAATGATTTTGCGAATCGTTTGGAGATTTTAAAACGCATCATTGATTCTGATATAAATCTCATCAATGAAATCAAAAAGGAACGCGCTGAAATTGAAGCTCGCAAGCAGGCGTTGGAACAATCCAGGGCAAAACTTGTAGAATTAGAAAAGGCAGCTGTCGCGAAACAAGCTGAAATTGAACAGAAAAAGCAAGAACGTGCCGTCGTATTAGAGAAGGCTAAGACTGATCAGGCGACAGCCATGAAGGCGATTGAGGAATTAAATGCATCCTCAGCGCAGATTACAGCACTTTTGAAACAGCGTCAGGCGGAACGGGCGGCAGCCCGAGCTGCTGCGGCACAGCAGGCTTCATCATCAGGATATACCTGGGTGCAGGGGACAGGACAATTAGGTTGGCCTGTAAGTGGTGAGATTACTTCGCCTTATGGTTACCGTACACATCCGATTTGGGGAACCACGATTTATCATTCCGGTATCGATATCGGGGTTGATGAAGGTACTCCTGTTCATGCGGCTGATGGCGGTACTGTTGTTTGGTCCGGCTGGATGGGCGGTTATGGTTATGCCGTAGTTATCGATCATGGTAATGGTATGTCCACCTTATACGGTCATAATTCTGATTTAGCCGTTTCTGAAGGACAGGATGTTGGAAAAGGGCAGGTTATTGCCTATGCAGGTAGTACCGGTAACAGTACCGGCCCACACGTGCATTTTGAAGTTCGTATAAGTGGGGATCCTGTGGATCCAATGGGATATTTATAATATGAAATTTGATACACGGACGGTACTCTGGTCTTTATTGAGATATATAGGGGCCGGTATCGTCATCATGTGGCTTACCTTCTGGTACCTATCAGGTTCTTTTTTCGGGTTGCCGCGATTATTTGTTGCTTACTATGCAGCCAGTCAAGTCTTTATGACGCCTATGGATAAGTCTACATTGTATGACGGAATGTTAAAGGGGCTGGTGGATTCTTTAGGGGATCCGCATAGCGTATATTTAAATGCGGATGAATATAGTAATATAAAACAACAGACCTCCGCTACATATGCCGGTGTAGGTATGGTTTTAGGTATTGACGAACAAGGTTTATATGCGGTCAGCGTCATGGAAGATCAACCGGCCGCTAAAGCCGGCGTTAAAACTGGTGACCATATTTTAACCATTGATGGTCAATCCACCAAAGATGTTCCTATTGACCAGGCCTCCGGGCTTATCAGAGGGGAACCCGGAACAGTAGTAGCACTTGATGTGGAACGAAATGGAGAAAAGATTCATTTTGATATCACTCGAGAGTCTATTGTTTTACCTACTGTAAAAAGTAAAATGCTTACACCTACAATCGGCTACATTCGAGTAAGTCAATTTGCAGAATATACGGCTGACGATTTCGAAACTCAATATAAGGAATTGCAGTCCCAAGGCATGAAAGCATTAGTTCTTGATTTACGGGATAACCCGGGCGGATTGCTTTCTACAGCAGAGAAGCTGTCCAATTATATTATGCCCCCGGGAACACTCGTAACTGTTCAAGATCGTTCCGGTAAATTGGCTACTTATAAATCAGACGGTTCTGAAACGACAATTCCATTAGTTGTTTTAGTTAATAAGGGATCCGCCAGTGCATCTGAAATCATTGCGGGTGCTATTCAGGATCGTAAGTTGGGAACGATTTTGGGGACTAACACATATGGTAAAGGAACGGTACAGTCCGTATATCCAAGCTTTGATAATGAAGGTATCAAGGTGACTATAGCCAAGTATCATACGCCGAATGATCGTGTTATTGACGGTATCGGCATTAGCCCTGATGTAGAGTTGGGTTTACCGAAAGGGGTATCTCCATCAAGTACATTAGAAGATATTCAAATTCAGAAAGCAGTGGAACTGTTACAATAATAGTTCATAGGAGTCAAGATATGTTTATAGATCGAGCCCGTGTATTTGTGAAAGCCGGTGACGGCGGTGACGGCATGTCCAGTTTCCGTCGTGAAAAATACGTTCCTAACGGTGGGCCTAGCGGCGGTGACGGCGGTAAAGGGGCAGATGTCATCTTTAAAGCCGATAAAAATATTAATACTCTCGTCGATTTCCGATATAAGCGGCAATTTAAGGCCCCTGCGGGCGGCAATGGTGAAAGCTCCAATAAACACGGTCGCGGGGCGGAACCGCTTATTATTCCGGTACCTTTAGGTACAGTGATAAAAGAAGAAGAATCGGGACGAATTTTTTGTGATCTCATCAATGATGGGGATATGTACATCATTGCCAAAGGTGGTCGTGGTGGTCGCGGCAATGCACGATTCCAGACCAGTTCCAATCGCGCACCGACATTTGCGGAAAAGGGTGAACCCGGTGAAGAATTCTGGTTGCAATTGGAATTGAAGGTTCTTGCTGATGTGGGCTTACTGGGGTATCCGAGCGTGGGTAAATCAAGCATTCTCCGAAGGGTATCTAAAGCACAGCCGGAGGTGGCGGCCTATCATTTTACCACATTAACACCTGTTCTAGGGGTAGTGACACTTTCCGGTGAACGCAGCTTTGTATTGGCCGATATTCCGGGACTCATAGAGGGGGCCAGTGAAGGTGTGGGATTAGGTCATAATTTCCTGCGTCATATCGAACGTACCAATATTTTGATTCATGTATTAGATGTATCCGGTATCGAAGGCCGTGATCCGAAGGCTGATTTTGATGCTATTAATGAGGAGTTGCGTAAATACTCTGAAAAACTGGCGAATAAGAAGCAAATTGTTGCACTGAATAAAATTGACCTGGTCTTTGATGACACCACGATTCCTGATACGAAGAAATATTTTGAAGATAAGGGCTATGAGGTGTTCCTCATCAATGCTCTTAGCGGTGACGGTTTATCTGAACTTATGGAGCGGGCATACTATTACGTAGAAAATTATGAACCGGAACCTGAGGCTACTGACGATACGGTGATGTATGAGGCAAAACCAGATGTGGAATTTGTAATTACTCGCGGTGATGATGCAGCTTTTTATATAACCGGTAAACGAATTGAACGATTGGTAGCTATGACAAATCTAAGTGACGATCAATCGCTTCGCAGATTCCAACGCATTTGGCGCTTTATGGAATTAGATGCTAAATTGAAGGAAAAAGGTTGTAAAGACGGTGATGAAGTTGTTATCGGCGATCAACGCTTTACATTCCAAGAGTAGGAGTAATGATGACAGGTAAACAAAAACGGTATTTACGTTCTTTGGCGGCCACAATGGTACCGGTCGTACAAATCGGTAAAAACGGTTTGGAAGATAGCGTGATTGACAGTGCTCGCGCCGCATTGATGGCACGAGAACTCATCAAGGTAAAGCTACATAACAACAGCCCCGAGGAGAAGACAATTTTTCAAGAGTTAGCAGATATGTTAGGCGCGGAACTCGTACAAGTCATCGGATTTAACGGCGTTTTATATAAGGCGAAAAAGGAACCGAAGATTATTTTACCGAAGTAGGATGCATTTTATATTGAATATATTTTAAGAACCATGTCGCCTGTAGATTTCATGTGGTTGCTTTCATCAGTGGAGGACTAATCCTATGCGTAGCGCTATCGTAAAGGCAAAGCGAATTGTAGTAAAGGTAGGCAGTAGTACTCTTTGCTATGCCAACGGACATTTAAATTTAGAGCGTATTGAAAAGTTGGTACGTCAATTGTCTGATTTGGCTAATCAGGGAAAGGAAGTTATTCTTGTGTCCTCCGGTGCTACCGGTGCAGGTTTGGCACCTCTAGGATTTAAAGAAAAACCGCGTGATCTCGTATTAAAACAGGCGGCGGCCGCCGTAGGTCAAGGTGTACTGATTCATATGTATGAGCGTATGTTTCGTGAATATGGTCGTACGGTAGCGCAAATTTTGCTGACGAAAGAGGATAGCACCGGTCGCCACAGTTATCTGAATTTACGCAATACATTGCATACTTTGCTACAACTCAATGTCATTCCTATTATTAATGAAAATGATGTGGTAGCCATTGAGGAATATAAAATTGGTGATAACGATACCTTATCGGCTACGGTAGCCGGTATTGTCGATGCTGACTTACTTATTATTTTGTCGGATATTGAAGGCCTTTATACGGCAAATCCGACAACACATCCGGATGCTACATTGATTGAAACCGTATCGGAAATTACTGATGACACTTTTTCTATTGCCGGCGGTGCCGGATCTGATATGGGAACGGGCGGCATGTATACAAAGATTAAGGCGGCTCATATGGCGACAAACTCCGGAGTGCCTATGGTAATCACTTCCGGTGAGGTAGAAGATTCTATACGTCGTGTCTGCAAAGGTGACCAGATCGGGACGCTTTTTGAGGCACGTGATAGCAGTTTATCTGGTAAACATCATTGGCTTGCTTTTGGAAAACGTTTAAAAGGTGCTATTGTTGTTGATGACGGTTGTGCTCGCGCTATACTTGATCAAGGCGCCAGCATATTGCCGGCCGGAATCATATCCGTAGAGGGTGAATTTGAACCGGGGGACACGATTTCTATTTATCATCAAGAAAAGGAAATCGGACGCGGCCTCACGAATTACGGTACAGCGGATATGAAGGCTATTAAAGGTCATAATTCTAATGATATTGCAAACATTTTAGGCATAAATACAACCTATGATGAAGCTGTACATAGAAATAATTTAGTCTTATTACATTAGGAGCGCTACTATGAATCAATATGAAGAATTATGTGTCGATATGGGACAACGTGCTAAAGAAGCTTCTTATGAACTGGCTCAAATTGATCAGGGTGCTTTGGATCGCGCGTTATTAGCTATTGCCGATTCTCTGGAAGCTCATATCGATGAGGTTATGGCGGCTAACTCCAAGGATCTTGACCAATCCGTTCATTACGATGTGCCGCAAACGATGTTGGATCGATTGACCTTGACGCCGGAGAGAATTGCTCAGATGGCATTGGGTATCCGACAGGTAGCTGAACTGAAAAGTCCTGTAGGGACACTACTGGAAACGATTACGAGGCCTAACGGTTTACGCATTGAAAAACGTGCTGTTCCATTCGGTGTTATCGGCATTATATTTGAAGCGCGTCCCAATGTGACTGTTGATGCCGGCGTACTCTGTTTAAAGACTTCGAATGCGACCATCTTACGGGGCGGTAAAGAAGCATTTAATACGAACAAGGTTATCGTAAGCCTGATCAGAAATACATTGGAAACTCAAGGAATTACACCGGATGCGGTACAACTGGTTGAAGTCCTTGATCGTGATATGGTGGGCGCTTTACTGGAGCAAAGACAATATATCGATGTTATCATTCCGCGTGGTGGTGCGGGACTTATTCGTCGCGTTGTCAATGAAAGTAAGATTCCTGTTATTGAAACGGGTAGCGGTATATGCCACACTTTTGTTGATGAATATGCCAATCTCGATATGGCTGTACAAATTGCAGTTAATGCCAAGGTACAACGTCCATCCGTTTGTAACGCCATGGAAACCCTGCTGGTACATAAAGCGATTGCCGATGAATTCTTGCCCCGCTTACAGGATGCGCTTGAATCGTATAAGGTGCGTATCCATGGTGACAAAGATGTGTCAAAATATATGAATCATACGATTCCTCTCGAAGACATATCATTCAGTACGGAATATAACGATTTAGATTTAAATGTGCGTATAGTCGATTCTTTAGCTGAGGCCATCGATCACATCAATCGGTATACGACTCATCACTCTGAGGCGATTATCACCGACGAGCCGATGCGTGCCACCGTATTTATGAATCTTGTGGACTGCTCTACCGTATATCATAATGCATCCACGCGTTTTACGGACGGCTTTGAGTTCGGCTTCGGAGCGGAAATCGGTATCAGCACACAGAAATTGCATGCTCGTGGACCGATGGGATTACAGGCTCTCACCTCCTATAAGTATTTTGTGTTTGGAGAAGGTCAAGTTCGGTCGTGAAACAGCTATACTATCTGATAAGGGCATATTATCGTTATATTCAGACCCCGAAGGGGCGATATGAATGGATGTCCTATGGTAAGGCATTGCTCTTATTTATCATTATTTGTGTCATTGTCATAAAGGGTGTGACCTTATTATGGTAGAAAAAAGAAAGATAGGTATTATCGGAGGGACCTTTAATCCAATTCATTTGGGGCACCTCATGATTGCCGAGGTGGCCTGTGAAAGCTTCGGCCTGGAAAAGGTTATCTTTGTTCCTGCCCGTATTCCACCGCATAAGCAACATGATGTTATTGACAGTCGACATCGCTATGCTATGACAGCCGCTGCGGTTATGGATAACCCTAACTTTGAAATATCCGATGTGGAAATGCATCGTGACGGGCCGTCCTATACGGTAGATACGATACACTATTTCAAGAATCTGTATGGGCCAGATGTGGAATTTTACTTTATCGCCGGAACAGATACGATTTGTGCATTACCGACGTGGAAATATATCGATGAACTACTGGAGCAGGTTCATTTTATCGGGGCTACAAGGCCGGATGGATCTGCAGATATAGATGCCGCCTTAGACGCTTTAGGACCGATAGCAAGAGACAAGATACATCTTATGGAGGTTCCTGAAATGAGATTGTCCGCTACATATTTGCGGGAGCGCCTGCGAGAGGGAAAGACCGTTCGCTATATGCTACCTAAATGCGTAGTTGATTATATTGAAGATAATCATATTTATGAGAAGGATTGAAGTATGTTATCATTTGATGAAATTAAAGATGCGGTTAGTCGGTTGATGGGAAAAAAACGTTTTAAACATACGTTAGGTGTGGTTGAAGCGGCGACACGATTAGCTGAACGGTATGGAGTAAATCTGGATGAGGCTCGTTTGGCAGCATTGTTACATGACTGTGCTAAGGAAATGCCTTTGCAGGCTATGCAGCATCTTGTTCGGGGCAGTACTTATGATGTGGATGATGAAATGTTGCAAAACGGTGCTTTATTACATGGCCTTGCAGGGATGGTACGAGCTGAGCGGGATTTCGCTGTTACGAATCGCGATGTGCTGGAAGCTATACGCGTTCATACAACGGGTAAGGTGGGGATGTCCAAGCTGGATAAAATCATCTTTTTAGCCGATTATATTGAGCCTAATCGGGAGTTTCCCGGCGTAGATATGTTGCGTAAGGCGGCCGATGAGGATTTAGATACAGCGGTTTTGCTCGGCTATGATACGACCTTAAGGTATCTCCTGGATCAACAACTTTCAATTTATCCGCTGACCATCCTCGGTCGCAATGATATATTACGTTCGTGTAAATAATGGGGTATAAGTAATGGAAGAACGTGAACGAGCTCGAGCTCGCCGACGTAGACGGAGACGTCAACGACAATCAAAGGTTAAATGGACAAGACTTATTATTGTAGGAATTATTCTTATAGCTGTCCTCAGCGGTATCGGATGGGGATTGTACACCGGTGTGTCATATGTATATAGGTCGATTACGGGCTATAACGAGAACACCGTAGAGGAGACCTCCGATAAACAAGATGTATCCACAGTATCTGTGGAGCAGAAGCGCCTTGATAAGCCTGTTTATGTTCTCGTAGTCGGTACTGATGAAAATAATCCAAGTCAAGGTGACAGTTTATTTCTGTTATCTATCAATATCGATCAGAAAACGATGGATATTATAGGTATACCAAGTAACAGCAAGATTGATAATCGGGATCAGACTGCAACGGTTATGCTGAACACTATGTATGAAAAGGGCGGTATTGAATTAACAAAAGCAGTTGTAGAGGATATGTTCCATATATCGATCCCTTACTACATCGTGGTGAATCAGGATGCTTTCAAAAAAACTAATGACGTATTAGGCGATCAGCAAATCTATGTGGAACAGAATATGGAACATTTTGATGCTGATGGTGTACAGGATATCGATTTACGTCGCGGCTATCAGACATTGAACAGTGATAAAGCTCTGGCATATTTGCGCTATTCCGATCCGAAGAACGATACATTTACACGATTACAGCGTCAGGAACGGTTTTTGAAATTATGGGTTGAGAACGAACATAATTCTTTCTTCCTTACTAATGCATGGCATATTTGGCGTGTGTGGGATTATTATGAAAGCAATATCTCCACGATGGATGCTATCAAGCTAATGTACAATGTGGGGCGCATGAATAAAGATCAGATTCATTTTTATATTCTGCCGGGTGAAAAGGAAGTTATTGAAGATAAAACGTATTGGAATATAAACCCTACAGAAGCACAACGATTGGTTGGCATTATGATGGGAACATTGCCGGCTAATGAAATGACACAGTTCATATCGGCACCGACAAACTCCACTACAAAGCGTTCCGATGATTCTGAAGATTCAAAAAAGGCGACTACAAAGCCGACAGAGCCCGGTGATGATAACAACGCTAAAAAAGAGAACCGATAAGGAGATAGAATGAAAGAAAAGAAAGATATTAAAGAAATTGTATTGCAATTAGCACAAGCCGGATTTGATAAGAAAGCAAAAGATATCACGATTTTAGATTTGGAAGGAATTTCCATGTTGGGAGATTACTTTCTTATCACCAGCGCAAATAATATCAAGCAGTCCCAAAGTATTGCCGATGAAATTGAAGATAAAGGGGCTGAACTCGGTATGACCGTCCGACATCGGGAAGGATACAGAGAGGGTGAATGGATCCTGTTGGATTTCGGCGATATTATTTGTCATATTTTTGGCGGAAGCGAATTGCGTGAGTTCTATGGTTTAGAAGAACTGTGGAATGATGCTCAGCGAGTTCCGTTTGAAGGAGTTTAAAATGGCGACGGAATTGTTGGAAAATACGATTGCCACATTAAAAGTACTGCGTACTAGTGACCAGGGTGCCTTTTTAGATGGACAAACGGGGAATACCAACGATGATATTCTATTGCACAAGGATCAGCAAACGATGCCTGTTGCGATTGGTGATGAAGTAGAGGTATTTCTATATCGGGATCCGAAAGGGCGTTTAACGGCATCGATGCGTTTACCGGCTATGAAGGTTGGTCAGATCGGTTATGTAGAGGTGATTAATACGACGAATTTCGGCTGTTTCGTCGAGGTCGGCACAGAGCGTGGAATTTTTATGCCTCACGCTGAAATGCGTGGTCGTCCACAAATCGGTGAAAAGGTTTGGGTCCGTCTGTATACGGATAAATCCGGACGCATGGCTGTATCCATGGATGTGGATGACGAAATGCGTCGCGCCTCTAAAGCGGCTACGGAGGCCGTTGTGGGACAGATGGTAAAGGGGGCTATCTATAATTTGACAAGCGATGGGGCCTTTTTTATTACGCCGGAGCGATGGATTGCATTTTTGCACCGCTCGGAAATGACCAGAAAATTAAAGGTGGGCGAGATGGTTGAAGGTCGTATTACATTCAAACGTGACGACGGACGTATCAATGTATCAATGCGACCTATAAAGGAAAAAGCCATCGTATCGGATGGAGATATTATTATGGAATATCTCCTTAACCGAGGAGGTAAAATGCCTTATAGTGATGAGTCGTCCTCGATGTTAATCAAAGATAAATTTAACATCAGCAAGGCGGCTTTCAAACGGGCATTGGGCCATTTGATGAAGGAAAAGAAGATTATTCAAGAGGATGGTTGGACCTTACTTACAGACATCGGTCGTTCATCTCTCGCAGGTAATGAGTCACAAGACAAGGAATAAAGGCGATGAAAATTGTCATTGTAGGGGCCGGTAAGGTCGGCTATTCATTAGCACAACGATTGCTTCAGGATGATCATGATGTATATGTAATCGACAAATCACCGGAACGCATTAACAATCTTGAAAGCACTTTGGATGTCAGTTTAGTCCAGGGGAATGGCAGTGATTTACAACTGCTCAATGAAATTGACATGTCTGATGTGGGCATGTTTATTGCTGTAACGGATTCGGATGAAGTAAATATGCTGTCTTGTGCAGTGGCTAAAATCATGGGCGTGCCTACGACTATTGCCCGTGTACGGGATAATAATCTGGCTGAACATATGGATGACGATATGAAAGCCAAGCTGGGTGTAGATTTATTTATCAATCCTGAGATGGTTACAGCGCAGGAATTGTTGCGAATTCTTGAAACTCCATCTGCCATTGATGTGGAGGAATTCGGACAAGGGGCTGTGCGCCTTATGGAATTCAAACTGAATGATGAGGTCCCGATAGTGGGGCGTGCTTTGAAGGATATTCAATTTCCTGAGGGGGTTCTGCTCGTAGGTATTCTAAGATATGGGGAAATGATTATTCCCCATGGTGAAAGCCAGCTGCAACCCGGCGACAGTGTATTCTTTTTAGGCCTTAAAGAAGGGATTGAAACGGTAGAAAATCAATGGTTTCATAATCATACGGCTTTTTACAAACGCGCGGTTATCATCGGCGCAGGTTTATTGGGGCGGAATCTGACTGTACTATTAGAACAGGCCGGCTTTTCCGTTAAGATTATTGAGAAAAATTTTGAACGATGCGAACAGTTAGCGGCTCAAGTGGATAGAGCGATGGTCATCAATGGTGATGGTACCGATTTTGACCTGCTTGAAGCCGAAGAAATTGCGGATAGTGATGTTATCATCGCATTGACGGATGATGATAAACTGAATCTGTTGGTGGCCCTTGTAGGAAAACATATGGGTATTCCTAAAACTGTTGTTCGCGTAGGTCGCCCTGAGTATATTATGCTTATGGAGCAGGTCGGTATTGACGTCGTATTTTCTCCGCGCCTCTTGACAGCAGGTCAAATTTTGCGCTTTGTTCGCAGCGGAGAAGGTGTTGTATCTATTTCTACCTTTGAAGGCGGTAAGGCGGAATCTATTGAAATCGCTATTACCGATGAATCTCCGGTGGCAGGCAAACAGTTAAAGGATATACGCCTCCCCGGAAAAGCTTTGGTCGGTGTTATCTTACGCGGTGATGAAGCCATTGTTCCTCGCGGTGACACGAGGATTCTTGATGGTGATCATATCATTATGTTTACCTTACCTGAATCGGTAAGTAAATTACTTAAGTATCTCACGTAGTCTGGAGGGTCTATGCGCATTCAAATCGTCATGTCTTTGGTGGGCAAGCTACTTTATATTTACGGGGTATTTACGATAATTCCCTTTATATATGGCATAGCATTTGAAACTGCATACTGGTCATTTCTAATTACTACCGGTTTTTCCGTAGTACTGGGGGCGGTTCTTGTTCGCTATGGTCGTGACAGTCAAAATTTCAGCTTGCGCGACGGTTTTCTTGTAGTATCTTCCATTTGGATTCTAACAATTATTTTAGGGGCCATTCCGTTTCTAGGCAGTGGTATACTTACGAATGGTTTTGATGCCCTTTTTGAAGCTACATCCGGTATCACGGCTACGGGCGCTACTATAATTTATAATGTTGATGAGCTGCCGGATACGTTTATTCTTTGGCGCGGTTTAATGCACTGGATCGGCGGGATGGGAATTATCGTTTTAATTCTTTCCTTTCTAAAAAATTTAGGTGCCGATGCAGCTCATTTCTTTAATGCCGAAGCATCTGTACCTAAGGTAGGCGTGGTGATGCCTCGTGTACAATCTATAGCTTTGAAATTATGGCAGTTATATGTGGTGTTTACCGTATTATGCTTCCTTATGTTATGGGCGGGAGGACTCAGTCCTTTTGATGCATTAAATTATGCGTTCTCCATCATTTCTACGGGCGGATTTACTCCGACTACGGCAGGTGCATTTATTTATGAGCAGAACAATTACATTTGCTTTGTGTTTATATTCTTTATGATTCTTGCAGGTGGTAATTTTGCTATATATTACGGGGCATTGCAACGGGGAATAGGGGTTCTTTTACATGATTTTGAAACCCGCATGTATTGGCTCGTTTTATTTATTGGTATTGCAGTTACGGCAATATCGTTAGCATGGCATTCGGGCTATACTGATCCATTGCAGATCGTTCGGGATTCGGCATTTAATCTGGTGTCTTTACAGACCGGGAGCGGATTTGCTGTCAGCGATTATGATTTATGGCCGGCAGCAGCGCAAATGATGCTGTTCATTTGTACTTTTTTTGGAGGCTGCAGCGGATCTACTACAGGAGGCATAAAGATTATTCGGCTTATCACTCTTATTAAGAGCAGTATTCTGTATTTACGTAAATCAATTCATCCCGATATGGTACAGGTTGTGCGCATCAATGGTAAGCCGATGCCGGAAAAAGCGATTCAGATGACACAACAGTTTATATTCCTTTATTTGTTGATCTATGTAGGCTCCGCCTTTTTAATGACATGTACGGGATTGACGACTTATGATGCATTACAGGTTGTTACCGCATTTTTAAGCAATGTAGGCTTAGGCTTTGGCGGATTTGGTCCGACTGATTCGTTTGCTGTTATGCCGAATACGGCTAAATTAATCGCATCTGTTGATATGCTATTAGGTCGTCTGGAATTATTTACTATTCTCGTTATGTTACACCCCCAATTCTGGGAAGGTTATTTTATCAAGAAAGAACCTCTTAAACGCTATAAAATTCTTTAGGAGGAACGATGCAGATTATAAAACGTCCGCTAGGGTTATATAAGGCTAACTGTTATGTATTGATTCAAGATGGAAAATCTCTAATCATCGATCCCGGTTTTCATAGTCATCATATAATCGATATGGTAGGGGATTCACAGCCTTTAGCCGTATTATTAACACATGGCCATTGTGATCACGTATCCGCTTTGGATGATATCTGTGAGCATTACCATATTCCTGCGTATTTGCAGCCGGAAGATCAGGAGTTGCTACAGCTCATTAGAAGACGCCCCAGTGTATATAAAAAAAAGATGTATACCGACTGTGAAGATCTGTTGCCCGGTAAGTTGAATTTAGATCCTTTTACGATAACTGTGCATCATACGCCGGGGCATAGTGCCGGATCTGTTTGCCTTGAAATAGGTGAATACCTTTTTACGGGGGATACTCTCTTCAAGCAAAATGTGGGAAATACGGACAATTATAATGGCAATGCATCACAGTTACTGGCGAGTATACGCTACCTTTTGTCATTGCCTAAAAACCTGATAGTTGAGCCCGGACATAAGGATTCTACGACCTTGCGGAATGAAGAACGTTTTATGAAAAATCTTTTGTTATAGTGTTGACAAATATTGTGATAACCGATATACTAATCAAGTACTTTGGATAAGGCCCCGTGGTGTAGCGGTTAACATGTCGCCCTGTCACGGCGAAGATCGTCAGTT